>Ga0065711_1002867_pt1 | contig 38644 bp, 42 predicted proteins | sample Hoacrofraction12_FD_59098 | JGI IMG/M metagenome (GOLD analysis project Ga0065711, IMG submission 59098) | Hoatzin crop microbial communities from Cojedes, Venezuela - Epithelial fraction 12 v2 (version 2) | ecosystem: Host-associated > Birds > Digestive system > Esophagus > Crop | place...
CCTCACCGCTCTTCGCGCCGGGGCCGGGACGTCGTGTGGGGCCGGGGGTGGGGGGGGCTGCTCCCGCCACGGCCCTGAGGCGACGCGGATCCCACGCCTTGGGCCTCCGCCCTGGGGACAAAGGAAATCTCCTCTGCACCCGCACAACAAAAAGTCCCGTTTCCTTCGTGAGGAGGAGGAGGGAGGATGAAGCATGGCTGCCCAGAGGCCTCATCGCGGGCAGGGACGGAGGGAGGCCGGCCATGGCAGGGTGTCTGCCCGGCCTGCGACCAGCGGCTGTCGGCCATCGCCCGCAGCCACCTCAGCTCCCCGTCCCCACCGAGGAGGAGGAGGAAGAGGAGGAGCGGGGCGGCAGGACGAGGGCTGCGGGGTGGCCGCGGCCAGGGCAGGCCCGCCATCGCCAACGGCCGCAGGCGCGTGGCCTGAGGTAACTCACCTGATCTCCTGCGGCTGACAAAACTGCCGAAGGGACCAGGTAACGCTTTGAGAGCTGCCTATAAATTAGGTAAAAATAATTAATAATACATATCATATAATATATTAATGGCATTTCTATGACATGATATGGATAATATACATTAATATATAAATACCTCACAAATAATTCAGTGTGTTTCCATTTCATCAACAGTCACTGGCCAATGTATTTACTTTATGGTAAGGATTATACATTTCATTATAAATGGCTTGCTGGGCATGTCAGCAACTTTTACATCTCCATTCACTTTATTATTAATGGTTTCCTGAACAGTAACGGCATAATAATGCACACAATGCAGCATGAATATTTGATGTGGCATCTATAGTCTCCCATTTATCATTTATAACAGGCTACAAAAACATTATAAAACATTTATTACAAATTTATAGATCACTTTATACTAAAACAAAGTTGTGTTATAAATACATTATTAATCCTTTATGCCATTTATAGGAATCCCTTGTAATAAGGCCTTAGCATATGTTGCTGCACAACTGTAACAAGAACGGTGTGGCAAGGAGGAAATACGGCACGGGGAGCCTGCTCCCGAGCGCTGGGTGTATTCTGTGAAGGAAAGCATGAACATCTGCACTCAAAATTAAGCAGACTACCAAGGGACCGGTCAAAAGAAATGCTGGATTAACTCAAAGTCATTGTTTTTTTTTCCCCTCTCCTCGAAAAAAGGTGCTTGCTTTCTTGCAAGTTGGAAACTTGCAGCGCTGGAGACCTGAAAGCTGAGCTGTCCTGCTTTGTTTCCACCCCACCTTTTCATTAGACTAATAAAATGTGCATAATTTACAAAAAGCCAGCTGGCTAACGATGGACAGCCTTTCCCATCCTCTGTCATCAGGTAACTTAGGGGCTGGCAAGAAATAAACGGCACATGATGGGTTTAGGAAATGCAGTTGAAGGGTTCCTTTTTCTAAGTCCCAAAGACTGTTTTGTTTAGCAGTGTGCTTCCCCCCGCCGTGCTTGCAATCTACATAGTGCAGCACTGGGAAACCAGGAGAAGAAAACGTGGTTGAAGATGGAGATGTTGCCAACTGCAAGTAGTACAAATAGTGAACATCAGCCTCTGCGCTCAGCTTTGACACAGCTGTAGTTACCCCTTTCAGATTTAATAGCCCAGATGGGGCACAGCCCAGGGAACGATACTCAGTTTTTTAAAAAATATATTTGTTTAACACGACAGTCTGTCTTCTAACAAACTCGGTTAATGAATCAATGCGGTTAGTCCCTTCTCATTACCCTGCGCTTTGGGAAGGGGCAGCTGGGGCTGGGTGGCAGGGGACACAGACCCACAGAGCGGAAAGGCAGGCTGGACCCAGAGAGCAGCTGCCATTTTCTGTATATATTATTGGGCTTCCACCAGAAGTGAGACACCTCTAAGAGAGATCTCTGCACACAAACCCAAGCAGCAGGCTGTCCTGGAAACACGAGGAAAAAGGCAGAATTTCAGGAATAGGAGGAAAACCACAGTACAGAAAACCCAACCTGGTCCTCCCCCAGCTGGACACATCTGACTGTGAGAGACCAAACACTTCAGTCAATACTCTTGGGCACTACATTTCACCTCGTCCACCCCTGCACCGAGCCTGGTCATCTGTGTTTGACCAAGACAATCATATCAGAAAGGTGTCCAGGCTTGCAGCGACCAGAAGAAGAAGCTGTTAGTCGCTGACTCCAAGCTGTGCACCCCGAGAGAGGGTTAGGTTGGAGGTACAGCCCTTGCTACACTGGAAGAATCAGGTCCATGTTATATGCTAAGGTGATTAAAATGACATTGCTGAATGAGTTAGCTAATGCAGTAATAGTATTATTACTGGCCCAATAATGGCTTTTCAAAATACAGGCATCAGTGACTTGTGCAGTGTTCTTAGCTGGTGATTAAGGGGAGCTCTGCAGGAGTTTATAGCTATGATGAGCCTTTAATGCACCAACAGGTAAACTAACAAGCACTGGAGGGAGGAACGGGGCAGGAAGGGAGCAGAGCTGCCTGGCAGCTGCCTACCCATTACCCACAACCGCTCTTCTCCCAGGACATTCCTTGTGTGATGATGCTTACAAATCCTTACTCTGGATTGTATCTTTCCCCTTCTACATCTTTTCCTTAGAAGAGCCTTAGATGTCCTCATTCTGTTTTGTGGACCTTGACCGCACTCACTGAGCTTTTCCCAGTGCTGCTGGGTGAAATCTCCCTCCTGTGATGCACCGCTGGCTCACGGAGCAGAGCCCATCCTGCAAGCGCAGTGCCTGCTCCCCTAGATCTGTTCCCGAGGCATGTTTGGAAGCTTGTTGGAGAACAACACTCCACAGACATGGACTGATTTATTTTTCTCTACTTACAGACAGGTCTCCTTTTCTTTCTCTTCCACAGTCCTTTTCAGTTCTCTTCCTAGATACCAAACTGCAATGGAGAAATGCTGAGTGCTTCCTGACAGTTGCTATGACTGTGACTAGTGGGGATCACCCTCTGCCATTACCTCTTAAATTTATCCTGGTTCCCGTATGCAGCAGCCTGGACTTTACTGTTAGTAGAGAAAAAAGTTAAATATGTGACTAGCACCACCCTAAAACCCAAAGAAAAACAACCAACGTTTGTTAGCTTGAAGACTTGCGGAAGGGAGGAAAGTGTCGATCGCTTATATCAGACAATGTGGGGCCTCGTGAAGCTGAGAATCAAGTGATGCAGATTTTTTTTCATGAGTGTTACATCATACAAAACCCACATCTTTTAACTATTGTGGGAAATCAGCTGATCAAATTGAGCTACTTCATAATTTTGCTGCAGGCTGTATGCAGGACTGTTCACTCCCAACAATAGGAAGCGTGTGTCGTAGTCAAGAGCTCTCATACATTCCCGTGCCAACAGCTTGTATTAAATTGAGGGATTCAAAATGAGAAGGAGAAAGTATGCGTCTCATCAGTAACATGCCTCATCAGCTCTCTCTTCCCAGAAGGCAGCCAGGCTGACTCCACAGAGACAGAAAGGCCCAAGCCAGGGAAAAGAAAGCCCCAACAATTTCACAGCTACTCACACAGAAACGCTTCTGTGTGATGCCTGCCTCTCCTCGGAGTCTGGCTAGTTTGACCTGCAAAGTAGCAGAAAAAAAGTTATTACAAAATGCAAGTCTGAACAGAAATTTCCACTGAAAGGATATGAAAGTGAAATGTGAGGTAACAGAAAGAGGCACTCTGGTAAATCTCTCCATGACACATACCTCCAAGAAGCTCATAAACAGTAAATCCATTATCCTAAAACCTCAAAGGACCCAAACCAGTGAGCATCAGAGCAAAGTGTGTCCTGTCACCCAGCTATAACACAATGTCACATCAAAAAAGAAAAACGTCTCTCTCCCTTGTTGTCCCTCCTGCCCACTGGCAAGATGACCTGCTGGCTTTCCTGCCTCCCAAAACGGTGAGGTGAGGGACAGGGTAGAGGTCCATGTCAGAAAGATATTTCCAGGCAACAAGGACGAGAGACTGCTCACGTGCTCCATCCTACACACCAGATGAGAAGGAAAAATGAAAAGGCCATAAACAGCTGCTTGGTGGGTCACCAGAGAGCTAAAAGCAGCTCTCCAAGGGGACTGGGGATGGTGTTTGTTTCAGAAGGTGACCTCCCCTCCTCTTCCAACAAAGTCAAAACAGGCGGTGGTGATTCCTGATCTTTGCACTGCCATGGCAGAACGCTCCCTCCGGTCCTCGGGGAGCTGCAAACTTCACCACTCTTATCAGAAAGCAAAAGTGAAGGCGCGTTTCGCTGGTCAAAACCTGTTTGGATCACAAGATTGGGTGAGGTGACCCACATCTATCGTGGCATCACCATGGGAGCAGGACCCACCCTGGAGCAGGAGCTGGCTTGGCTGCTTTGAAATGCTGTGTCTTATCAGTGGAGCAGAGTTTAAAGCCTGGAAAACTGATAATATTTGTTAGTGATTAACAAGGTTAACATGCTGAAGCAAAGTAGCACTTTGCCTCTTCCAGGCTCTTTGTGGACATGAAGAAGTGAAGTCACATTTTCAGGGCGGTGGGGGTAAACGAGGTCTTGTTCTCGTTTCACAGGAACACAAAGGCATGTGCTCGGCCCTCGGCTTATTGCTGACCTCCGAAATCCAGCTGGAACCTGCCCCGGAAGAGAGGCCGGCTCTTACCTCAGGTTACTAACTTGATAGTAATAAAATACTTGCGACAGTGTAACTTTAAATGCCAGAACTTTCCACTTTTGCGTTGAACTGATGTGAAAAACTATGAATTGCCTTGTTTTCACCCAGACCAAACCTGAAGCACCCCATGCGTTGTTTGGGGGGAGAATGGGGACTCCCATAGGAAGTCTATGATAGTACAAAATTCAAGCTCTCTCTCTCTCCAGTCCTGACCTAGCAGCGTGACCACTGCGTGGTCGTCCAAGGCCATTGGCCAACATCCCTGTGTTGCTGCCTGGGTGGCTGCAGAACAGGGGGACAGCCCCTACAAAGCTCTGCAAGACGACTCGTGGTAGATGTGGTTCAGGATGTCCTGTTCGCCCTGTGCTGAGTGCCCTTAGAGGGCTCACTCCTCTCCAGAGGTGTTCCCGATAAACCCTGGAGAGCAAAGCCATAAGCATCATTTTAGATTTTAAATCTCATTATTGTTTAACAAAAAAAAAGAAAAGAGGAAGGGAGGTAATTTTATTACTCTTACGGTATGTTTTCCATTATTTGCATAATTGTTTAATGCTAATAAGACAATTAACAATTCCTACAGCTTAATAATTACCCAGCAATGACTGGCCTAATGTAGCTTAATGAATTTTTTAATTGTTGCTGGGGGTCTTGACGTTCTTTTGCCCACTGTCTTCTTGTGTTAGAGATGCTGTTCATGCAAACAGGGTAATGCCAAGGGCAAGACAGCACCAGCTATGCAGGACAGGCAGACATATTAAGGTCTCTTGAATTTAAAAGGAGGGGAAAATGAAAGCTCTATATTCTGCTGCTTTAGGGCCAAATTATATAAACACACGTAGAGGCAATGAAGAAGTTTAAAAATTAGTTCACCTTAGGCAAATCCTACCCCTATAGAAGTCAGGCTACTTAGCTGGTGTGAGGCTGGCTTTTACATACCCAAAGCCAACAAAAAAAAAAACAAGTCTTGCCATTTTTAGCTTTTAGCGAACAACTCCTCTAGTTAAGCGTGAATCACCGTCCTGAGTTGTGGTATGGCCAGAAGGAAGTTAATTGAGGGCAGAGGAGGTTGGCTGGAGGAAGAGGATGGTGGAGCCCCAGGGAGCAGTCCCGGGAATAGAAAAATTTAGAAATCTACACACAGATGATAAGTAACAGAGATGGAGTTTTCCTCTCCCTTTTTTTTCACAAGATCTCTTGCGTGCTGCTCCTTGCAAAGGGAGGCTTTTCTTTCTCTGCCTTTCCTCTTTTCTAACGGCTGGCAAAATGTCGGTGCCTGTAACCATGAAATCCCATTTCTTAGCAGTTACCCCTTTACCTTTCCCTGCATTTCTGCTGTTGACATAGCAGGTCGGGCAGATTTTCTTCCGAGCTCAGTGCTGGGACTCTTCCAGTTCCCCAGCATCAAGCATGCCCAGAGGCAGCTGCCACTGAGTCAGACACCTCCCTGGTTAGTCATGCCCTGCTCACGGCCTAACTCACGTGGTGCTCCAGGACACCCCTCTCAGTTCCTGGGATGCACCTGCCGGGAGCTGGGTCAAACACCTGCATCCCTGCGCTGGGGCATCGGCACACGCGAGGGGCCACGCTCCCAGCCACAGCGGGCCTGGCAGCAACAGGGTATGGTCTGGTTAGAGATGCCCACTTGTGCCCAGCCAAGGCAGCAATGGTCCATCATGTTCATGCTGGACGAGCGTCCATCTCCTGAAGCTGCCACATCTGGGTGATAAAAACATGATATTTTGATCATGGGTCATAAAAACATTTGATCTTTGCAGCAGAGAGAAATAACCACCACAAGAGATGCCTGGTGTCTGCAAGAGATTTTTGATCCCTGATGCTTGTGGGGTATGGAGGTGGGAGCTGGCCACCTCTGTGGGGAAGCAGCTGGGCTTTGAGAGGACCAAACCCGAAGGCCATTGCAACATGGGTGAGGAGGTGTCATGTCCCCCTTCTCCCAAGCCTCAGCTTTGCCGCTGCAGCCTGCCTGCACTATGCCACCACCTCCACCCCAGCATGCTGGGGCCTGCTCCCTGTCTGGATTCAGCTGTTAGGCATTCCTGCCCCATCCTTGCCAGCCGGTGAGTGGCAGAGGGGCCCTGCAGCCCCATGGCTGCTTCAGGACTGCCCAGCTCCTCCTGGGCTCCCTTCGCTCCCCAGCCCTCTACCACCTCTGCCCAGCGCCAGTCGTGCACCCTCCAAAGCAGGGCAGCTGACGCACAGAGGCCACAGGATGCCAGACAAGTCCGCGGCCAGTTTTCCCTTCCCCATTGTGCCTCCCCTGGAGCTGGGATGGAATTCCCAGTGTATCCAAGCAGACCAAAAGCCTCCCCACGAGTCAGTGCTGAGCACATTCAGGTGTGTCCCCAGGTGGACTCCCTCAGAGACAAGCCCTGGCAGCCCATGGGTCTCCTGGGAAGATCTCGATTTACAGCAGATCGTGATAGAGAAGTGTCTAAGCAGCAATTTTGCCCCACTGTGGGACGTGTGGTCTGGAACGCAGATGGGAGCAGTGATTTCCACTGGGTGAGTCACGGGGGCCTCACGGGCCTGGCCAGGAACAGCCCTGCAAACCTCCTCACCACTCCTCAGAAGGCACCAGCTCTCCTTGAAGACAGAGGAGATGGCCCCAGCCCCTGGGAGGAGCCCGGCAGACCCATGAAGGACAACACTGTCAGCTCAGCAGCAACGAGAGGAGAGAAGGTGCTCAGCCAGGCAGAGGTGGAAGTTACAGAGCACTGAGTAAAAGGCGGGCAAGTGTCAGGGCATCAGTAACGCCGTCACTAACTGTTTTAGAGCTGTCACAGCTGCCTTTGCAGACAGGAGGGATGGGCTGCTGCCCCAAGCTGTCTCTGCACAGCCCCACACCCCTTGAGAGCCCTGTTCTCAGCCCTGACCTGTCTTCAGTGAAGTGTTCCAAGCCAGGGCAACCTGCTCAGCTCCACTGGGTCCAAGCAGAGGGTGGTAGCAGAGCAAATGCGTAGCGGGAACTTCAATACAGCAGAGATATCAACAAATCATGGATGATGCTTCTTGAGCCTCAGGGAAGGCTCAGCTCTGCAGAATAACTTCCACCCACTCTCCTTCCCTTTGAATTTGTTTCCTGAGCTCCCTAAAGGTGATTTCTGCTGCTGCTCATAAAGAGATGCTCCTTCCACCTTCTCACACACATCTCTCTTCCCACTGCTCTGCGAAGCATGGCTGTCCTGGTGTGAGACATCATTAAAAAATTCTGTCAACATCCAAACATCCCCAGCTCCCTCAAACCAGGTCTCCTGGAGCTGGTCTGCCCATAGCAGGCATCGTCCAACAGAGAGAACAGAAGTCGGGGCCAACCACGCAATTTGGTTTTGCCCATGAAGGTTTCTAGTTGCAGCCCTGGAGCGGGGTTTCTGGAAAGCCCCACCTGCAGGATCTTCACCAAAGCACCACTACCTTGTCTGACTCTGTCTGCTGTGGTAACGGTCTTGAGACATCCTCCTTTCTCCTTGATTCCCAGTCCTGTGAAAAGCCCTTTCCCAGCCAGTCCCACAAGTTCCCCGTTGCTGTAGGCCCATACAAGCACCAAAAGAACCAACTCCCTGCTCTGACAAACTGAGCAGTATCCGGATGCGAAGCAGATGCTGCTGAGGAAAAGAGCATGTTACATCCTTAAGCTATGGCTCTAATCTCTTTATTTAAAGGCAAGGCTACTTACAGTTGATGGGAGGTTCAGATCTCTCCTCTGCCCCTCTGCAAAGCCAGCCGGACATTCATTCATATTTTGACACATTAGCAAAAGTGCTCAGCTGTGGCACGCCTCATTTGCAAGAATGGACAATATTTCTCCACCCAGCCACCCATGAGGTCACAACTGTCCCTGCCACCAGGAAGGAGATACAGACTTATTTACAGCTATCTATAAAATTCCTCCAGGATCTTTGTCTTTAGAATGCTACAAAGATTCTCTGCTAGTAAGCGGAGTGCCAGAGGAATAGAGACAAACGACACAAAAGCAAACTGGTGACTAGAATTAAGTGAGACTGGAGAATGAGCATATGCGGCAGTTATTCCTCTGGAGCAGAGGGAAGACAGACATCTGCTTTTCTGTCCTCCAACGACAGCTGGCAAGTAAGCCATCACCCCTATCAACAGACAAGGACCAGAGAGCAGTGGTCACAAGAGTCACAGGGAGGAACTGGCGGATCCCAAAGAAGAAACCCAGCTGCTTGTTCGAAGACTCCACTGTGACAGTGGCCAGCTGCTGGGATGTTTGCAGATGTACCAAGAAGTTTGGTTTATTTTTTTTTTTAAAGAAAAGTTTTCCAAGGAACCTCTTAAAAGTTGTCCTGTCAGCAGCTGGTGCTGACCAAATGCATCCATTATATCCCATTGACCCTTCTAAACCTCCTCCATTTCCTGCATGTTCTGCAAAAGGCCAAGATAGCTCTGTGAGCATTTGGCCACGGAGACAGGCCATCCAGAGATGCTTTGTCTAGAATAACAAGAGGCTGAAGAACAGGGAGAGGGGGATGTCAAGCTACGCCCAAGGCAGCACAGAGCAGAGAAAGGCACAACAGAAACAAGACAATTTTAATTAAAAAAGGAAAAAAAAAACCCAAACACCCACCCTCAGAAAACAAAGTGGTCTCTCACCCTGCACAGATCTGCATGTTCCCTCCAATAGAGAGAACGCAGAGAATTCAAGTGCAAGGGCCAGCGCTCCCTTCTGCTCTCCCAGCAGCTCTGCCTTCTTGGAGAGACAAAAACCAAACAACAAACCGACAGCCACTGCCCTAAGACCCCATGAAAGAAATGGTCCCTGTTGTGAAGTGGCACGACGTTCAAGAGATCTTTCTCCTGCAATAATGGCTTCTAAGCCAGAGAGATGGATCCTTGCCCCTTTCTGATCTTCAGTCAGCACACTCTCCTCTTCCAGCAGTTTGGCCTGCTACATCACCTCTGATATTCCAGCACATGGGGTGAAATACACTGTCTTCTTACAGGGCTTCAATGCAGCCGATGAGTCCAGTTAAATTAATTCCTCTGGAAGTGGAGCCCCCGAGCCCCATGTTCATATCATGGCCTCCATGTGCAGAACCTTCAAGGCCTCTGATATCTGCGAGCTGGTGTCGATCTGGCCATACATCCCCACCAGGAAGGCCCTGTGCAGTAACACTGCCGCGTGCTCTGTGAAAGGGAAGGACAGCATGAGGACTGACCCAAGAGCTCCAACACACAAGCAAGAGCAATCCACCAACAGGCACAACTTTGCCGCTGTGAATGAAATGCTCTCCTTCTGTAAGATCATGGCACAACCCACCCTCTAATAGCTCCGTGGGTATGCGATCATGTAAGGGATCACACCTCGGAGAAAATCCTAAGGGAGCAAATCTACTTCAAGGAAGCCTCTCTTGTCAATATGGCAAATCTCCCCTGTGATACTCAGGCCAAGGCTGCTATTGACACAGATCACCTGCGTGTTCGATGGCCTGGTCTAGGTAACACCGACCCGTGGCAACTTCCCTGTGGGGCTGTTCCCAGCACAGAAGCTCAGCTTTGACCCTTGTGAGGCCAAGCATGCACCAAAGGTGGCAGATATCAACTTACCTTGGCAAAGGAGGGTGTATTCAGGCAGGTTCCTCAGTGCTGTCTGCACCACCTCAAAGTCTCGGCTGCCAAGGCAGTACATGAAGGTGGGAAGGAAGTCTGCAGCAATGCTGGGATTAAAACATGACAGTGTCAATACAGCCCAGCTCACCGCCGACAGGCATACAAGATGGGCAGCCAGTGCCCATCTGTGACTCGGGACAGCCTAAGCTCCAGTGCTCCTCACCTGGGGTTGTTCTGAATGGAGCGCAAAGCCAGGCTAAAGGCCAGATTTCGGCAGGACTCCTCTGATGAACTCATCAGCTTCTGCAGGTTTGTCTGAGAGACGATGCACGAGTTAGGATCACAGGGCCATCCAGGGAGCACAGATGCCTCAGACTTGCATTGCTACCCCTCCAGCACCAATCCAGCCCAACGCACGTCCAGCAGGTACTGGCTGAGCCAGGAAATCCCTCTCTGTGAGAAGGATTATCCTGTTTCCGAATACTTTAAAGCACCCTCCTGGAATCTTATTCCACCTGGGCCAGCTGAGCTTTCCCTAGGCTCCACTGTTTTCGACAGAGCTCTTTCCTTGCCCCAATACTGGGAAGGGGACAGAGGGTTAATTTTTCCTCTGACACAAAGAGAAGTTAAAGTGGATGATGACAGACCCAGTATGCAATGGAGAGAAGATGGCAGGGAAGTAAATACTGCCTGCTGTCAGAAGGCCTAACTGAAGATAAATTTCTCCTAAGATCCTGCAACAACCACCCAAAAAGCAGAGGAAGGGTGGTACTTTGGCTGTGCAACACAGGCTCTGGTGAAAAAAATCTCTTCCTTCCAGTGGCAGTCTGAGACGCTAATACTCACAGCAAAAAAGGAGAGGACTTCTGGCCTCCGCCTGGACATCTCATCAATGTCTGTCAGCACCTCCAGGATGTCTGGTGGAAGACACAGGTTGAAAGGGGTGACTAAAATTCACTGATCCAGCAGAAGATCTTTTTCTGTTTCCCCACAAATCCACTCTCCCAAGCAGTCAAGTTTTCCCACCTCCACACAGAGCTACAGTACTAAAGGCGTTCTTCAGAAACAATGAGAACCGGTAGGTCATGTGCTAGATCAGCACATCCCAGCCTGCCCAGGCAGAGGGCACCAGCACTGTCACGCCTTACACAGGGCAAAGATGTGGAGTAGGGTGTGAACACCTTCTTCTGTACCTGAAAGATCTTCATAGAAAGCCTTTTTAAAAACAGTGTCCAGGCAGGATTTCTGCCCCCTGTTTTTAGTGTGGATGGAAAACTGTCACCCCAATACCGCAACTTAGGCCTGAACACCAGACACCTGTGGTTTCAGAAGACCTTTGGAGAAGACACATGTTGTTCCTGTATGCCAAGTTGCCACATTTTTCTTCCATGAAGGTCAGTTGGGGATTTCTAAAAAAATCCTGCTTCTCATCAGTTTGATATTTTTATATCATTAAAAATAAATAGCATTCCTATCAGCACTCCAGACCTGGCTCGACATGAACTGCAGCGCTCCTTGAATTACTCATACTATCTCCCAGAGCACTTACAAGATCCTTAAAGAGCCCCAAAGCAGAGACAGTTGCAGCACTGCTTAGCTAAGTGATAACAGCACCACAGGAAACCTCTGTCACAGAATCACAGGCGGCTATGGACATGTTCATCCAAAAAAAAACCATACCCTAACTGCTGGAGACTTCCAAACCCAAGACTGCAACAGGAAACTAGCCTGTAGCTGACAGATAAGTAACAGGACTGGCATCTGTCTGCACTTGCCCTGCATCTTTCTACAGCTCTGCAGGTCCTCACTTACCCTCAACCGTCTGGCCTCTAGAGAGCCTCTTCATATACGGGGCCATTTCAGCTGGTGTGAGAGGAGTGAAGAGAGACACACTGACAAGGGGGAGAGAGCCAGCTGCTGCTTCATCTGGGGGAAAGACAGAGCGAACAGGTCACTTCTAACAGGCTATGCAGTTTTAACAGGAAGACAGGTCCAGCGTCCCCTGTCAGTACTGGGATGTATCATGAGCTGACCAGCAACACTATAACACAATTCTTGGCTCTCACATTTATCTCTGGCCTCACTGGAACTTCTGGTACCCCTCATCTGATGAAAAGAGAAGGAACATTCCCAAGCTGTTCTAATAGGGAATAGTTTTCCCATGCAAGTTGCAAAGAAAACAGTGGAGAAGTGGATGTACCCTTAGGGTCTCTTGACAGGTCAATCCTGGAGTGTGGCTGAGGAAGGCAAAATCCACAACAATGACACTTGCCCTTGTTACGAGCTGTTCTTCTGCTCCAGTAGTCATACCACTGACAGGAAAACAAATTAACCCATCCCAGATACTAGTTCCAAACTGCTGAGTATACAAGTGTGATTCTCCACTCTAAACATCCTTCTGTTGGGCTGTTACAAGAAGAATGAGCACAGCATACAGCCCATAAAAGCATCTGTCCTCCAAAACATACTGTGGGTTCACCAGCTGGAGTAACTCTTCGCCCGACTCAGACTCACCATCCTTCTCTTCATCAGAGCCCCTGTCCAAGATGCCAATCTTACTAGGCAGACTCAGCCCAGCCAGGAGGGACTTCAACATTGCTAGGTCACTGTTGTCTGACGACAGGTCACTGGCGGAAGAGACGGCATGTTTAGCTTTCAGTAGCAATAAGGGCACCAGGACGAGTAACAGCACATATATGTACAATTAAAGGAATAGTTTCTCAGAAGCAGAAACAAGATTTTTCCTTTCATCATAACTGGAACTCCAATGCATTTTTCCCCGTATCTGCAGGTGGGAGCCTTCAGCCACCACCAGAGGAAAAGACCCTCCTGCTGGCCCTCTGGAAATGACTGCAGGGCATTACAATGCTTCAATAGGACATTCAGGCCATTATGCGAGCTGAAAACATCATCTGACTTCTTTAGCCTCAGTTTTCACCTATAATAAGGGATATGCTGCTCATCTCAACAGAGACTTAAGGGAGCTAAGGGTGAAAATGTGCCATATTAATAGCTATTTTGTCACATCCTCTTGCTGTCTTCCATCTGATTAGCTCACAGCAGTCTGACTGCACAAGTTCTCCATGAGCTAACCATGGGCTAGCTGGAGTTAGGAAACTTACTGGAGTGGATCCGAGTGCTTCTGCAAGAAGGAGACAGCTGCCTGGGCATTGCATGTGATGTACTTGTGGATAAACTGGACAAACTTGCTGATGAAGGCAGCCAGGTGCCGTGAGGATTTTCTGTAGTTCTGAGAAAGGACCAAGAAGATGAGAGTTAAGAAAAAAAGCAGCGATGCACTGCCCCACCCTGCACCTCTGGGGACCAGGGAGTAGCTTCTTGATCTCCTGCCTCCTCTTTAAACTCTCCAAGGTACTTGATACATTTTTCTGATCTTAGATACATGAAGGTTTTCCCTTCAAACAGGGGAGAGCGGGGCTGGCCCCATGTTTGGTGAGCTTCTCCCTCTGGTGGCTGGCAGCCCGTGTGTGGAGGGGGAGCAGGGACTGTCCTACCAGGAGCAGACGGATGAAGGACAGCAGACAGTCCCATAGTGCCGCCTGGTGCTCGTTCTGGAAGACCTGCGGCTGGAGCAGCTCCAGGATCCCCAGGACGTGGATGAAGAAGGTCAAGTGGTTCTGCTGCCTGAACTCCTGGAAATTGAGGTGAACACGGCCATGCAGCAGTGCTGCAATCATTGGCAAGTGCCTGAAATGCCAAACAGAAAAAAATCCATATCTACCCTCTTCCTAAAAACAGTTATATGCTGTTACACCTCAGTTCCTGGAAGAAAGCATCCCTTAGCCTGTGCCAGGGTTCTGGATTTGATCCCTGTATCCATAGAATCAGCAAAGCCCCATTTACCACCCACATTCTGTTCTCTAGTCTCCAACTCCAACAGGACTGTTTCTGGACTTCCACAGAGCCAAACGAGGTGCTGCCTCATTGTAAAGAGACATGACTTTGCTGCCCTTTTTCTTGACTTTTGTACGTGAATGTGGATTCTGTCACAATCATCACAATTACTGCAAGTTTGCGCCCCTTCTAGGACAAGGGTGGGTGCTTTTCAATGAACGCCAGCCACGCAGAGGGTCAGAGGGGAGAGCGGTACCTTAGAAGTAGGATGGGGTGAGCCACAGCTAGCTTCCTGCAGGCCATATTGGCATCCCACACGCGGCTTTCTGATGACTTGGAATCACTGGTGTCTGCGAGGAGGTTAATGAATCTGTGAACCAGGGCATCGAGCTAGAAGAAAAGTAAACAGTTAAGAAGTTTAAAGCACAGTGAAGCCCCTGGCTCTTCAGCAGTATTTCCTAATTCCTTTCCAGCTGCAGAGGGGGTTAAAAAAATTATTTTCAGGTAGAATATGCGAGCAGATGCAACATTGCAGATGGAACGTTCCAGCTGGCACAGGATCTGAAGTCCACAGTCCCTACAGACATCAAAGCAGGATCAGACGCCTGCACACTTGTTCTTTATAGAAGCCTTTGGCACACAGAAGCTTGTGGAGCTTATATTATTTTATAGAAGGACATTGCAAAATAAATCACAACTGAACTCTCTGCTTCTGAGAGCGCAGGTAGGGAAGGGACAACAGAAGAGCAATGTAAAGCAACCAAAGTGACCAAGGAAGCTTTTGCCAGTCCTCTCCTTTTAGACTGGGCAACAAGGTAGCATCCACTCTGGGTGCACAACTGAAAAGGGGCTTTCCTATGCCTCTAATTTTACCTTGCAAGTGCTGCTATCTCTGGCTCCTTCACTGGTGAGAAGCATCTCAGGCAGAGGCACAAGGAGCTCGGGTAGTTGCAGGTATATCTGAAGCAGAAGGTCCTGGCAGCATTTTCCCACAGAGCTGAAGGAAAAAGGGAGAGGTCAGCCACTCGTTACTACGTTCAACCAGCAAACATCCCAGACCCCTCAGATTAGTAATAGCCTTCCTGCGTACGGCAAAAATACAAAAGAGCAGCCACTGCTAATCTGAAGCAGTGTTTATTCAGTCGTTGCTTCTTTTGAACTATTCAAATCATTCACAGTCTACAGGGACCCATCATTGGGCCGTTTGGAGTTAGAAAACTCCAGTTACAAAGGGGCACAGGACAAGACAGCTCTGCTTGCATCTCCAGCGGAGAGTTCCTGCACATGGTACTCGTGGTCATCCCCATCCCAACTGGAAACGTAGTCAGAAGCACAACTACTCACACTAGGCAGCCTGTTCTCTCCACACCTGCCCTCCATAGGTCCCTGGCACCGTCCGTACTGGGACGCAGTACAATGCAATGGCAACTGGGATTGCTCAGTGCCTTTTCTAACACCACCATAAGCGAGGTTAGGAGTAGGTCAGTTTGTTTCACTGCCACAAACACACCATTCTTCCTGGTCTTCCCTCAGTGCTAACACAGCTGTTAGGAAACAATCTAGTCTCCATTCAGCTTTGAGAGCAATCATAATGGTCAGAAGCAGGATGCGTTATGAGCAGTGATTCAAGGGATGAGTAGACAAGAAATCCCACGTTAGGAACTGGTAATTAAAACCAACCATTGCCTAAAAAAAAGCACCAAAACCAAACAAAAATAAACAAATCAAAAAACATGGCAAACATTTTGTCCTGAAGTCCTAAAAGCAAAAGGGCCTTGAAATGTCACTTTTTAAAAGTGACCTTCCTGGTCCAAGTACCGCTTAAAATGACAAGTAAATACAATTAGGGCAGACAGTGCTCCCCATTTGCAACCCCACCTGCTTCCCCACTGCTGGATGCAGCTGGTCAGATACTCCGTTACTTTTTTGATGCTCTCAAGGTCCCCATGAGAACAACTGAGCAACAAAGGCAGTCGAGACTGGATGAGCGTGCAGGAGGCCTCTTCTGTGTTCTGGTACCTGGTTTCTGCTTCAGCCAGGATCAGCTCCACCATGCTGATCAATTCTGATGCCTTTAGGTGGAGGACAAATTCCTCACGGCGCTTCTGTAATGCAAGAGAACACCCAAAATGAATCCAGGCTGAATCCCTAGATCCTTAATTCCTTCTAGTCACACTTTCCCCAACTGGAACAGAACATGTCTTAGGCCTAGACTTAAGAACGCCCCCATATCTAGAGCTCCGCAAGCATGCATCACAGCCCCAGATGAAGTCTCTTTATCCCTCTTCTACTTCTGAATTCATTTACTTCCAACTCTGCATGTGTGTGATGGAACAAAAACCACAATTCAGTCACCAAACCAAAGAAATTCCTCTGTCGAGAAGAGACACAATCCCTGTTTCTTGGTGAAACGGGAATTATCCCACACTTGGTTTTAGCTTGCTCACCACTGTAGCCTTGTGCCTAGATGTTTAACGGATATGGTGGCAACTGCTGCAGGAGCTGCAGAGGAAATGCCAAGTGGGCAGACTTACGTGCGTTCATATCAGCTTTCTGGACTCAGAATTGCCACTGTAATATGTAACACAGCAGAGCAGCTAAGCAACCAGCTGAGGTACATGCAGCAAACTTGGCATGCTGCACCTGCATCACTCCAGCCACCTCTTGGGCCACGGAAAAAAAAGGCATTGTGAAAGCATCGCCTCTCACTCCTTCCAGAGAGGATTCCTGGAAGAACTGAACCACTACCTGAGGAGTTCTTTGGTCCCTTCCCTGCCAGATCCGAGGAATGTGAATACAGGCCCACAAGAAATCCAAGGATGCAGATGGGTCAAACCTGCCAGAAGACAAAAGAAGACAGATTTGCAATTAGAGTCAACGCAGCCCTTGGGCAGCACACAAACACATGGCAGTGTCTCTAAACATCATGAGTACTGTGAAGAAAGAAACATCTGCAAATATAAAAATAGGATCCATTAAGTCCCAAGAAGGGGTTTGGTTCCATTCCCAGATTATGACTAAATATTTGCTGCAATAAGCACGGCACAGGATATGGAGCTGAACAAATGGCATTCAGCAAGAGTGTGGTGGCTACACAGAGACTTGCATCACAAGGCCAGAAGCTGGTTATCAGCACAAACAATTGGTACAATCAGACCAGTGACCCTACTGTCCCAGTGTTCAGAACATCCTACCCTGCCTGTTATCCTGGATTGCAGAAATCACTGGAATTGTTAGTGAGCAAGAGATCAATAATAAAACAGTAAGAAAACTGAAATACTGCCAGCTTTAGAAGTATCGCTACTTTAGTCACGCCCTGAATTACCACCGTTAGGTGTTAGCATTTCCTGGTCTATAAGTGTAACAAGTTTAAGCAAGATACTACTACAGTGGCACTTCAGTATTTGAAAGCAATGTACAGAAGCCGAGAGCGAGGGCTGCTCCAGAGATCAGACTGGGAGCCTGACATCAGGAAGACAGTTAGAGAAAGACCAGTAATGGAGTTTAGTACAACCAAAAGATCGAGCAGAGCCTGCCCAGGTACAGAGACTGCCATCAGTTCCCTATCCAAGCCATCTTTCAAACCTCATGTTCATAAAGATTATCAACAAGGGCAATGCTAGATGGATTACCCAGTGATTAGCACTTCCTGTTTAGAACACAGCCAGATCTTTATGTGCTGCTTCCATCAAACAGCAGGTAACATTTATATCAAGGTACACAAATCAGCATGACTGAAATCAGCATCCTTCTCACAAAGCCTGTTTTTGGCTTGGTTACATCTCCTGGCAGATGCACAGTGGAGCATGGCAGCTCTTGTTCTCAGCTTCTGTTTGTTCTCTCTCAGACACAATTTGTTGTCCAACTTAAAACTCCTTGCTAGGCCTGAAAAACCAGACTCACCTTTGCTCCCGGTTTCTGCAAAGCAGAAGCCTGATGCACTGGTGTAGCGTGGTCCAGCTGGACTGGTGAGTGAGAAGAGCCAAGAGATACGGGCGGAAGGAGGGCACCTGGGACCCTGCCTGAAAGGACCAAACAAAGAAGAGATGTAATAAACAGACCCTTGCTGCGAGGTGGATGTAGGAGATACCGTGCATATTACAGAAGGATGATGATCCAGGCAGACAGACAGCACAGAAGACAACGTGTGCATTTAGGATTTGAATTGCAGCACTTTCTAACACAACACGGCATCAGCTGTGAAATTCAGTTTTAGTCTTAGCTTTGGCATAGCACTTCTGGGCAAGCAATTTATCTGTCTGCAAAAATACCAATGAAATCACAGCTGGCTGGGCTGTTATGGGACTATGTTGTGTCTGTAACACACTTTGAAGTCCTGAAAAGAACACAGCTGAGGAAATATAAAGATAAGAGAGATAAGAGGAAACATAAGCCTTGCACTAGGAAGGATGCACCAGAATCCCTCTGGCAGTCAGCCTGTACTGCTTCGGAACCAGTATAGCAAGGCGTGGCAAAACATAAAACCACTCCTTGCCCTGTTACCAGGTGCAGGTCAGTACCCCAGTAAGGTGGTTTCAGCACAGTCGTCCCTCTGCCCAACAACCCTTACTTTGTTCCAGGAGAACAGTAGCTTCTGCTGGAGATCAGGGCAGCTGCTGATCACCTCTGGGTCCAGCATCTCCAGCCAGTCATTGAGAAGGCCAGAGGAGGGCCCGAGCCAAGCTGCTTCAGTGCTGAGAAGAAACCAAAGCCAGTATAGTATCAGCGGTGATGTCATGAACCCAGACCTACCAGTGAATTCCCACCATTGCCTAGGCTCACCTGCAACTGTCCAGCTCCTCCTTCACTGGTGTTTCTTCTTTGTCTTGGAGTAACAAGGAGCTCACCACAGCAATTGGTTTCATGGCAGGAAACCTGGCAGTGGTCTCAACAGTAGCTGAGAAGAGGACAGTCAGGAGTTCCTCCAAGTACGGAGAGTGAGTTTCAATTAGACCTTGAAGAACTAGTAGAGGGAGAAAGATGTCACTCATTAGCTTCAGGATGTGGTGAAAGCTATGGAACCTTATAAGAATATCATGAAAGCAATCAGTCCAGCATTCCCAAGAGCCTGGCTCAGTAAGGAAGAGGAAAGCCATTTTTGTCTGCGATAGTAGGCTTCTATTTCTCATTTTGTGAGCAGAAACCAACAGTTTGCCAAGAGACTTAATCCCAGCCCCAGACCACAGTTTATAAACCCACATACCAGTGCAGGGGAAGGAGGTGATACAAGATAGGACCAAGTTTAGATCAGTTCACATTTTCTGATCCAGGCAGAAGGCAGCTTCCCACACCCTGCACACCAGGCACTCCCTTGCTGGGCTGGAAGTTCAGCCTGCTGCTGCAACAGCGAAGGAGAGCAGAAGGACAGCCATACCTTTGCTGATGAGCTCTGGCTCCACATTACACTTCTCTCCTGACTTCAGGGTTGCAATGATGGCACGTACCGTGGAGCTGATCAAGTCAGTGTCATGACGGAAAGTCAGAGCTTCTGTGAGGTGCAAAAAGCCACCTCGAACTGCAAAGAAATCACAGCATTGGCATCGCAGGGCCAAGCCAGCCCCCACATCAAGCTTCCCTCTTAAAGATGCCCCATGTGGCTCCAGGGCATAACTACTCAAACATCCAAACACACTACACTCTACTGCCATTTTACTCTCCCCAAAACCCTTGACAGCTCTTCTACACGTTACAGGGACACGTGGTTAAGAGAAAATTGTATAACCATAAACGCATTTCCATCCCTAATCTTTCGGTTACAGACTCCTCCTCCCAACAGACAGCAGATGATAAACAACTCTACAAGTCATGATGTGACCTTGTTCAAGAGGTGTTCTTGCATGTTCATCTTTCAGGACTACAGCTAGCACAGAATTCCTCGCCTGAGCAATTGGAAGTAATCCCTGAAAGATCCACTGTGCTTGGTGAGATGCTACCAGGTGTCTACTCCAAACCCCCAGAGCTAAATCACTTGTCTGCATCCTCGTGGAGTTTGTATTGCAGTTTTGCTTCTGGCCCTTTCTTGTCCCACTGAGTCCCATAAGCTGCACAACACCAGTACCGTCACTGATCCTGTGCCTTGAGGAGTACTGCACAGCAAAGGCCTTCAGCTGAGCTCGCAGAGGACCATCTTCCACTGCAGGGTTCTCCAACCACTGCAGCATCTGCATGAGGACTTTGAAGAAGAGCGAGGAGAAAGCAGTGTCTTGTGGCATACAGCGCTAGGGAGAGCGGAAAAAGACTTGCTTATACACATTTCAAGAATACAACAAAGATAGCAGAAAAGGTGCAGATAGTGGCACATACTGCCAAGAACACATAGAGCACACCTACTCTGTTGGACCACAGCTCACTTAAATCAAGGCAGAAGTTTCTAGTGTACAAATGCAAGGCAGAAGACTCAGTCACACACATAATACCTCTCTCAGCATAACTAAGGGTAAATTTCTGCCTTCTTTCATAGTGATGAAAGGAATGAGATATTTCATTGGATAAATCTCAGCCTGCTCTGAAGATTTCTTTAAGGAATTACAGACATCAGCTCTCAAGTTGTCTGCAAGTCCTCTGGCTTGCAAGACATGTCCACGCTACAAAACAGCACAGACCAGAGATCCCAAAACCAACAGACAGCCACAGCTGCAAATCCACAGTGCTGCGCAGCTCCCAGACTAGGCAGGGTACACCTAACTCTGCGTGTAAGCCCCAGTTCTCAGCAGTTGTAGGCTAATGTGGCCAGCCTACATCCTGCCTAAGTCCAGACAACTTGAGTTCCTCTGTGCCAGGCTCCATTTCCAGCATCACAAAGGTAGAGGGTCTACACACAACAAAGCAGATGCTCTGCAGACTTTCTGTTTCCTCCCCACCCCTCTCTGTTCAATGCTACAAAGATTCTTGTCCCACACTGCTCACCTGATACTGGTACAACTGGCGCATCAGCGGGCAGGAGACGAAGTGGTTACGATGCATTGCCATCACCAACGCGCCGCTGTGTGGCGAGTTCATCAGTGCAGCTACTGCCTGGAGGAGCCGTGCTGTGATCCCAGTCACCGGCGCGTTCCCCTGGCGAATGCGAGCCAGTTCCTGCCCCAGGGCCTGCTGCAAGGCCAGGGCAAGCGGGCGCAGGTTTGAATTCTGCCACCGTGGGTCTGGATTCAGTGGGAAAAGCTGGTAGGATACAGAAGGCAGTATGTTTATGAGAGCAAATAAAAGGACTTGCTATACCATAAACATCCTGAGGCAGAGGACTGATTTACCTTGTACAATCACACTGACTGCTGGCTTACTGGAACCTTCTGATAGAGCTTTTTCAATATTTTAGCACCTGGTCCAGGAACAGGCGCAGCATCTATGCGATCCCAACGTGACTATCAATAGTGACACCATGCGGGAATCGCCATACTACCCAAATACAGGCAACCAACTTGGCCAATTAATTCCCTGTAGGCTCCTTCTGGAGTCAGCGGAGAGAGGGAGGCTCTGCAAGCAGACAAGCCAGAGTACAAATGCTGTTTGCACACAGCTTTGCTGCCAAGGCCCTGCGAGCATTTCACAAATCCTCCATCCGCTGCTGAGAGGAAAGGCACTATACACAGAACAAACAAGGCGCAGAGACAGTAACACGCTAGTAGGCACTGACAGTACTAGACATGATCAAAAGCCACACCATGTTCAAACCACAAGAAAAAAAATCCTTCAAATCCTTCCAGTATCAATTCCACCAGGCTGTAATGGTGCAGCCTCATCACATGCAGGGCTTTCATACTTCCTGCCTACAAACCCAGCAGGAGGAAGGGGTCAGAAGATGTAGGTAATAAGGGAAACTGATTTTATGAAGCCGCTGCAACGAAGTAGCCGACTGGCTACAGGTTATAGCAGTACCTGCAGAAAGATGCCTGCTAGATCATCTTCTGGGCCCAGCACCCGGACCTGGCTTAAGGCCCGGATCCGGCTCTGGCCTTGAGAGTTCTCAGGACTAGACTTTGACCTTGCAGTCTCAGCACTGTCTGCAAGAGGAATAAATGAAAAGAAAGAAAAATGTCATTATGGTAGCTAGCAACTGGAGCCCCAACACTGGATCACCTTCAACTTTACAGTTTCTTAACTACCAAGGAATTCAGTAGCTTTTCTCTCAAGGCCAAGCAAGACCTATTTTTACCGTATCCCTCAGAACAACTCATTGTAGTAAACTCAATAATACCGGAACTTTCCCCTTCGCCAGGAGCGCAAAACTCTAGCAAGGACTGGTGTCTAACTGTACCTTGCTGATATGCTGCAACACAACCCGTTCTGAAGGCAGCTTTTCCTGTCCTTCTCAACAGTAACAGAGGAAGGAAGTTTGGAAGACAACTTTGATATTCAGAAGTTTCGGCTACCCCAGGCAGTACCTCGGCGGGCTGGTAAGGATGCAGTGAGCAGGGAGTGGAAAGTCTGGCCTCCTGTCGCTCCTCTCTCATGTTGAACCTCCACAAGGTGAGCCATATAGTCTGAAAAAGGACAAGATATGAACACACCATCATCTCCCCCTCTTTAGTAAAGCAGGGCAGAATTGGTTGCTGTTTGTACAGCTCCTGCAGTGAATGGAATTTGCTGTTCCCATGGACTTTGTAAACATGATGCTTCTCAGCCTTATTTTTTTACAGGTCAGCCTCCAAACTGCTTTTTAGACTCTGCACAATCCAATCCAGAAAATTCTTCTCTACTTCGGGAAATACAGCCAAGGACCATCCAGACAAGCTCTAGGGAGGTGCCTACAGTGACAACAGGCTGCCAAAGCAGACTGTGCACAGAGTTTGCTGAACTAGTTTGGATTCTTCCAGGGAAGTCACAGCAGATACTTGTGAAAACTATTCAAGAAAAAGTAAAATGCCTAGTCAGCCTCATATGAAGCTCTTACTCTTGTCCATGATGTTCTGCTCCAGTGTCTGCGGATCATGAGATACTGCCTGATCCAGGTATTGCAGGAGCTTGCTCATGCTGGAAACTGGGATTCCAAAGGACTGAACAAAGAGAAGGAGCTGCTGTGGCTCCAGGTCCTGCAGGGCTGAAATACAGAAACAGCAAGTACTCAGATCTCTGAATTGCTCACAGAGGGTTATCCCTATTACCTGATCTTTGTGCTGTTGGACCAACAGTGACACTTTAATGACCAGGCTGCAGAAAGCCTAAAGCCAGAAGTCTGACAGCTGCCTACTATGTTTTCTTTGCTCTGCAAATCATTGCCTTCTTATTGCATCTTCCAGTTAATTCACTCACTGGCTAATCTGATCTTCTGTTTAATTTGATCAAAACCTCAGGAACCCAATAATTCGTATTAAAAAATAACTTCAACCCTATCTGTTGATGTCTGCAGGCAGGAATTATTGAATAATTCAATCACTGGCTATAGAGAGCTGTCATTTAATTAGTAAGAAAGGGAAGAAAGCTCTGAATACCAAGAAAAAGAGCACTGACAAGCTGTGCAAGGACAAAAGTAACTACGGTTATAGTTTACATGCTTCAGACACCGTTCTCCACATTTTGAGCACACCATGCCCTGTGGAAGCAGTGCTGTGCCTGTCGTCTGGTGACTGCACAGCTTAGTTCAATCTGAACTGTAACAAAGATGGGGCTCCCATTCAGAGTAATTTCCTTTAAAATGCACAGAAAGTGCAATATCCACACATTCACTCTCCTACTCTAAAAGTAATAGTGACTGCATCTAAAAGCCAGCAAGATTCAGTGCTTGGATCAGAGTGGGAGGAAATGCCTTCTATACTGCAGTAACAAGCTCTACCAAAGGCACTGAATGCCTCTTTAGTCTCAGCTTTCAGTGGGTTCTGCTCTTAATGCTGTGGAGATTAACCTGTGGGGTCTGATGGTTAGCAAGGTTGTATCTGTTCTCAAACCCTTGTTACATGAACTACATCATGGCTGAGCAGGGAATCCCACAACATTCCCTGCCTGGAACCAGCTCATATTCTGTACGTCTGTTTGACAGTCCTAAGGGATGTAGCAAATAATCTACTGTACGTTTAGATTGCAACTGTCACAAAATCCAGAGACACGCTGCTCAGCTCTCTGCTCAGCTGCAGTGCCTGCAGTGCCTGATGGCCTCATCCCAGTAGGACGGCTGGGCACATAGAGGACTTGAGCAGCGAAGCCTCTCCCTTCCTTTCAGGAGGGTCTGAAATACCAACAAACATCCCACAGGCTCACCTGCATCCACAAGACGCGGGACCTCGGAGCGGATCATACGCAGCTTTAGCCAGTCCGGGAGCAGCAGAGCCTCCTCTGAGGTGTCAACCAGAAAAGCAGTAGGAAGGGGCTTTTTCTCTGGGAACCATATATCCAGTAAGGTATAAAAATCACCATCCCCTGCTTAAGAGTGGATACAAAGTTATCTCTCATGTTCACAGGCACCTAGAACACCTTAGCCTTATCTGTACAAATCAATACACCAGAACACTTTCTTGTTCAAAAGGTCACAAACAACTTGGGAATCAACACTATCAAGTGGAACTGTGAACTACACATCTGAGTTCCCAGTTCTCACACTACAGTAAGTCTGAGTCCTTCTTGTTTAGCAGGGAGGGACACGCCATCATTTTGGTATTTCCTGCTGTCTGAAGAAGGCAAAAAAATACGCCTGCAAATCCTTCACTCTGTGCAGCAATATTCTGATAGATCTTACAGCTACAAACAAATACTGCAAGGGACAAGCCTGTGAGTAGAAGGATTAACACCACTCTGACCTGATCCAGGAGATGGCGGACAGAGGAAAGGCTCTCTGTATAGCCCATGACCCCTTGAATAATTCTGAGCACACTTCACTAACCTTGAGGCGGCCCTAGTGTCAGGAGAATAACCATGGCATGAACCACAAGGATGTGCATAGTGGCTGTTTCCCCACTAGTCCAACGAAGGAACACCTGATCCTGGGACTCTGACTGGAAAAACGCAGAAGAAAACCGGATGAACAAAGGTGGGGAGAGAAAGGAGAACGAGATCTGTGAGATGCAGATGAAAGGAGAACATGAGAATGGACAAATTAAGTCAGATCAAAGTTCCACCTAGCCCAGTATCTCTAACAGTGGCAACAAAAGCTACTCAAGGAAAAGTTAAAAAAGCTTTTCATGGACACATACACTTGGCTCTGGTATTATGCAAATGTCCAGTAATTTTCAGATCAGGGAATTCTTGAACCAGAGGTGGTTTCTACACACTCAGTAACCCACAACATGCTTCTCTTGTTAACTTGTCCAGTTTCTTCTACCTGCTTAACAAACGCAGGGAGGCACTCACCCAGCTGTACACCTCCTCGCCCTCCTTACTCTGGCGCATGCGTTTGATGTAGTGAGAAAAGATGGAGAGAAGAGCAACAAGCACTGCATCTGATTCAGCACAGTACGAGAGCTTGGAGAAGAGGTGAGACATGATGGTAGAGCGTTCCACTATGAGTCGGGCTACATCCTGCAAGGGGAAAGGATCCATAAGGTCTTTGCTGAACAACACAGCCAGGTCCTCTGGCTTCACTGCATCACATTCTCCAGTTTCCATCATCAGCCCAGCTAACACCACTCTGGAGATCAACATGTAGAGTCAAGAGCAGAACCATCACAAAAGAGAAAACACCAGTGCTTTGCATGCATCTTGTGATACCGTACAGTGTCTTCAGCTGTAGCATAGCTCCATTCTCATGCATCCTATTACAAAGTGAGCATTTACTTAGTAAAAATCTGATTTCTCTGAAGAAACAGATCTACTGACTCTTACATTTAACATTCTCCACGTATCTAAACAGATTTATGCAGGCAGAACATGTGAGCCTCTAGGTCTGTGCCCCCATCTCCAAAAGACTGTTACGAAAGATGGAGTTCAATGGACTTAGAAGCAATGAAAAAACAAAGGACCCAGAGACAGAACACTGAAAACAAAAAACATTGTATAAAAGCCAAACACTGAAAAAAAAAATATTTAAAAATCACCAAAATGAAAAAAAAAAGAGTGCATATGCCACCACTAAGGTTCCTGACTTCCCATTCTCTCCCCAGATACACGTGACTGCAGGTTTAGCACCTGCTGACTTGTGAAACACTACCAGCTAGTTGGATTTCCTTCAAATCACTATCCACTCTTGCATTCCCCATGCCATCTGAGATGGGCTGCTGGACTGGAGGTTATTGCTCCGGTATAGTTTTGTGATATGAAACCAAAGCCACAAGTTGCCTTCCAACACATATGCAGAAACACAAACATGCAGTTAGCAGATTCACGTGCTCCCAAGAACCTCGTCATGCTGGTACAGCAAGTCACATGTCTACCACCGTCCTGACACACGCCAGGTCTCCCCCATGCAACCCCTCTGCCCAGGCAGCCGGGCCTCTCACCAGGGCGAGGTCATTGTGCTGTCCCTGCTCCTCCACTGGCGCATGCTGGGAGAGGTACACCAGGTAAGCACTGATGGTCTGGGGATCTGTCTCCATGTGGATGGCCTAAAAGAATTTCTCTCATTAGAAACCAGGATTTAATGAAAACAAGCACCAGCACAAGAAAAAATACTTCTGCAAGGATATAAACATGTCAACATCGCACCCACACGCCAGTTTGCTCAGGTTTGTTTTAGCATGAGTAGGACAAAGAAGCGGCTGGTCACTTATCCCAGCTACTAACACCTACCTGCTGCAAGGCAAGAGCTGTTGTCGCTCTAACACTGTCAAAGAGCGGCAGCCTTGGGAGGTCTCTCAGCAGCCACTGATACCCCTGCAGCAGTTCAGAATCGCCAGAGTCCTCTTCCATGGGGTGATCTTTCTCCTCTCCATCACGCAGTCCCCCTTCTGACAGCACCAGGGACAAGCCCTGCAAAAGTCACAAGGACGTAGCTGTTGCATTTGAAGCCACAGCTAGACCACTCGTTTCATACTTGTGAATGTAACAGAAACAAGCTTCAAATACCATGGAACAATCCAAATGCAGCACACAACAGGTTTCACATCTCATATAAAGGGTTTGCTTGACAGCTACCCTGCTTGAAGTTTCAGTTTTCATCTTTTTGAGCTCTCTCTGCAATTCTGCTTGCCTTGACTGCGCTCTAGAGCACCAGGCACTCACTCATTTACATTCCCCACAGACAACAGCTGCTGCCAATTAGTCCACGTGGCACATGATCTGCTGAGTCTACACCTGAACTTCACAGGAAACATAGTAAAATCCAGCTCTATCCAAGGAAAGTACTACCTGGCTGTTGAACAAAGGCGGCTTCTGAGCAGCAGGGAGTAGAAGTGCATTTGATGGGGTTTGGAGATTGAGACAAGTTACTGAAGAAGGATGGCATGAAACAATTTCACTGCACTGGCTCTGGTCTCATGAGAATCTAGGAATCTGCCCTCAGCTTCTGATAAACCCTAGTCAAGATTTTCATTTTGCTCACCTTCATGGCCAAGACCCGTGAAGCCACCTGGGAGGAACTCAGGCGTCGTAGGAAATAGTCAAGCACCTCGCAGGTTGTCTGTTCATCTGCTTTGGGACCCAACAGCAAGTCTTGCAACCGTCCAAGCAACTGCCTTTGTTTCTGTTGTCTCTGTGGAGCAAGAAGTTGGCCTTTCCAATTAAATCAAATCCAGGATGCACAGAAAGTAGATAACAGAACCGATCCCCAGGAGACTACTTACCTGGCGTTTCTTGGCACGCTGCTCTTTACTCTCGCCCTCCTCTTCTTCTTCACCTGAGGTCGACTCATCAGCAGCATCGTGAAGCAGGAACTCACAAAGGCACTGCACAGGTAGGACGTCCAAGGAGCCCTCGCTGGACTGAACCAGATCTGCCAGCCATGGCATTGACTGCGATGAGGCCTAGGAACCAGGAGAATGACAATGCAAGATCAGCAGAACACAGATGCAGCACACCGATCATTTAATTCCTGAGCTGTAAACTGCCTTCCCCTGCATCTTTCTTAGCTTGCTTCTGCCCCTCACTCTGGTCAAGTTTCAGAGACGAGGGATCAGATCCCAACATTGCCAAGCCATCGAGGGAGCCCACCTGTCTTTGAATGATGTTGAGAAGAAAGTCAGGATGACGACTGCGACACAGGAGGTGGCCTAAGCGAAGTGACTGGTTCAGGCTTTTCACCTGCTCCAGGACATGTGGTGGAGGTCTGCGCGGGGGGCCCCTGCCAGAGAAACAAGAAGTTATCCATAGGCAGACACACTTTCACTCCGGTGTTGATGAGGATCAGTCAGCTCAGTAGTGCACGAGGGCCATGTGCAGGTGGCAATCAGAGAAGGACCAAATGTGACACATATCCCACGGGCTACCAAATCACAGGGCTCTTCTTGCCCACATCTACCACCCTACGAGCAGTAGTTTCCTGACTAGCATTAACTGGGATTTCATTATGGCACCAGACTGCAGAAGGCTACTTACTGAGGGTCCAGACTTGTCAGCTGGGACAGCAAGAGACTGCTGCTCTCTGTAATTGTTTGTTTTGTGGATGCAGCAGCCAGATGACCCTCAAATGCAAGAATCTCCTGTTTTTCCCTCTGGGAGATTTGAAGTTCACGATTAATCATCTCTGTGCGTGTCTCCTCATCCGTTAAAGTACATTGAGGATAGGAATAATTACTGAGAAAATAAGTTAAAAAAGAAAATGGTTATCTTCACCTATTCAAAACTCATGAACCACAGTCACAAAGTCCCCAGAACCTCAGCTCCATTAGGCAACATAGAAAAAACAAGGCAGCTTCCCAGAGGCGCCAGGGACACTGAGACCTTTTCAGCAAGGCACATTACAGTCATCCCTCCCTTTTTCTCAGCTTTATTCACTTGCTTCTAATATTTCTGTTGGGGGAAGGCACCTTTCCCACTCAAACTGCAGTGCTGCTGCCAGTCAGCTTACTTTACACCAGTCCCACAGAAAAGGAAGGAGACAGCTGGCACAAACGTCATTCAGAAGTATGTGGGTTTGGTGGCCTATTCGATTTAAGCAGGGATTTAAGCATACTAACTTGGTCATGACCATTTCCATGAGCATCTTTAGAGAGGGGTACTCCTCCCATGCAGCCAGACCTGCAGCAGAGAAGCGCAATCAGAGATACAGGAAAAAAAGTGAGTCTTTATATATATTCTAACATACTCCAAGGTGGGGAGACACACAAACTCACTTTGGAACAGCTCACCACACTTTGAGCGCAGACACCGCGATTCCAGCCACGTGCTGGTCCAAACCCCCACGCTGTGTATTTTTGCACACACAGGAACACACAGTTAGTTAACTGCGGCTATCTCACCAACCCAGCACATGCCTTGGACACAGGCAACCAGACTTCAGCAGACAGCACTGTGGCCTATTTTTGCAGCAGAACTAGGATCCTGAGAAATGTCCATACTCACCAATGTTTTCAGGATTGAATGCAGCCACTACAAGCAGGAGAGGCCAGGCTTTCCAGTAGAGGGTAGAAATAGCTAGATTTGGAGGCTGGTACCTGTAAAAGCCATCAACAGATACAAATGGTTGGATTTGGTTACTTAAGGTCATCTCAAGACTGCTTTTCTCCTTAATCATGTACTATTTAGATTCAGCCACATCAGTTCAGGGGCTTTCAAAAAAAAAAAAACAAAAACCAAAAAACCCCACTTATTCTAAAGCAGAGCAGAAAGATCAGAGTGCTTGCAGAGGAAAGTCTGTTCCATGACTCGGGTGTTACTTGACCTAGAGAAATTCCCACCTGAACATGACATTTGAAAGGTTTCCTCACGATTCTGCTACTAGAAATTGTAATAGGGAAAAGCATCTTAAAATCTGTGAGCCAGTATTGTTAGTCACAAGGTGAAAATAAGTTAGATCACAACAAGATTGTCTATGTGATAAGCCTTACCCTGGGGGTAGCTGGATATTCTCTGGATGGTGGTAAGTGCACAGATTTAAGACTGCATCGATCAGCTGGATTCTTTCTACCCTCAGGACCTCGACATCTGGAGGAGAAGAAAAGACTAAGCAAGTTATTGACCTGTCTACCTGGCTCAAAGTCCTTCAAGAAAAGCATCACAGTATAACAAAAATTTTACTTCAAGCAACTATGTTATTGTGGGCTTGTTCTCATGATAGTACAGTAACAAAAACCCAACAACACTTAAAAAGGCTACAAGTCAATACATAAGGATATCGAGCTTTTCAGCTGCAATTTGGTTTAAATTCTTAAGGGCAGTTTTTTTCCCAAATGCATCCAATATGATACCTGTATCTTTTTCAGAACTCGGATACACTCCTTCAGGTAAGCAGTGAATCTGCTCAGAACTTCTGGGGCTCAGAGGAACTAAAAACGCATTTCAACTTTGCTGCAAGTTTTCAGACTCACTCTAACTTAACCCTGAGTCTTCCAGTATTTGCAATGGTGCAGCATTTAAAATGCTATACTGAGAGGCTGGACCTGTTTTCACAGGATATTCAACAGCAAAGTCTAGCTCACTCCACTTGCACTGACCAGATCTGGATTAGACTTTGCTATTAACCAGTCAGAACTAAGAGCACGTAAGATGCTTTAGAACCAAACTCTGACACCTCCTCAGCACAAACACATACAGCTCAGCTGAATGGATGTACTCTCCAAGGACGCAGGAATTTGGACAAACGCTGAATGAATTCATAAAAGGGGTAAGAGTTAAGGCTGCTTTTGTAACAGTGTTTGAATAATGGAATTGGGAGCAGCATAAAATACACGGGTTAATTACTTTAACTTCCAACCCCTTCATTTTTGCATGGCTTAAAAATTTGTATTCATTTTACGGTATCTATTAAGAACTAAACTGAATTTTAAAAAGCCAGCTCAAAACTCTGGGTGGTTACTCACAGCCCTTCATCGTCAACACAACCAATAATTTCCCAAACACTCCATGATGGAAAAATAGTAACAGGGAGACATGGTAGGAGAAAATAAGAAGCTTCTCTAGTGTGAAAGCAACAGCAATACAAGTCTGGCTTCCAGCCAAATGCTTAGCCATCGTGACTAAAACATGCTTTAAGTGACACAAAGGGTCTCTGGTACATAGTAGGAGCTGCCTCAGCCCTGGCTGGCAATAAGAGGACCTGTAGACAGAAGTAACCACTTGCTGACTGGAGCTTCGTGCAGTCTCACCATCTGCTTGCACAGCCGCAGCCCGCTTCACCAAGTGGTCAGCAAGCTCCATGGCATCAGCAGGGCCAAGAGGAAGGTCCCGCGACAAACCGATCACAAGGATTCGCATCAGTGTGTCTTCAAGGATGGGCACCTCGGAGCAGAGGCGAAGGAAGAAGCTGCGTGAGACACGAGACATCAATTATGCTTCTTTTGACAGCAGCATGAGGGTTCCTGAAACCCTCCATGAACCCTAGAGCTAATCTGAGCAGAAGATAAATCACAGCTTAGTTCACAACCCCTTCCCCAGTCTCCAGCTCCAAATGCAACTACCTGTAAAAAAAACTGTTTTACGGAATATTGCTCGCATTGCCTTGTACCTCTGCACTCCAGCCTACTTGAGTCTGAGCTCCCTAAGGTTACCCCAGTACAAACCACACAGTGCAAGGCTGCCCTTCTTACAATTAATTACAGCATCAAGATACAAAACAGCTTGGCACAGGGAACGGGAACGAAGGAGGAAGAGGAACAGACAGAAAACAGAGCAACATCCCTCAATTTTAAGGCAATGCAACAGATGAAGAAAATCTAAGCACAGTTCCAAGCCTTTCCAAGACAGAGCCATATAAGGAACACCAGAAAACAGCAATTTCTCTGCCTCCAGCTACAGCAGCTCAGCGCCTGTACCCAGCTATGGGTGGGGCATGCACTCACTTGCGGTCGCTCTCAGGGGGCCAGTTGTCCCATTTGTAGTAGGTTTCTGGCTGTTCTGTGAAGAGCACCTTGTGGAGGCTGTAGAGGTGAAAAGGACAGTAAACACCATCTGCATGAAGCTCAAGAACACATTCAACAGTTCAGTATTCCCAAACTCTTGCTAATGCTTCTCATCCCACACATGAAGGAGCCCCCTCAGATGAGCTAGTCTAGCAAAAATAACAACTCACATCACAGTAGAGAGGACTGTGCAGTATGGGTATTGGGCATTTACACTTCCAGTGAACACATCTCAGACACTATTAATTCTGGCTTAACCTGCCTCAGTCACGCCTTGAGCCAGACCCCAGGATGCAACCAGCAGCAGGCAGAGAACACAGCACTGTCTGTGGAGCCCTCAACCACACAGCCTGAAAAAGCACATCAGACAAAAGAACAACAATGGGTCCACAGGCATCATGCTTGGTCAGGTCACTGGAAATTCCTTACTGGGTGGACCGAAATAACATAAGTCAGAAATATTGTCCATTCTCATACATTTCTGGTAAGAGGATGTATCTGCAGGAATTCCTGAGAGGCAGGCAGTCCCAGCCTGAACCCTGCTAAAACACTGTTTCTGCTCCATGTCTGAGAAGGGGAGAGAAATCTAACCCTGGCATTTACATGTTTTTTCATAATTTGTTATACACTGTTGGGAAAGGGACAGGTTACGCCCAGCAGATTACCAAGCTGACTCTCTTACCAGTGCACGTAGTCCTTTGGAGCCAGCTTGCTGATAGATGGAACGACCGTGTGAAGCCACCAGACAGCATCTCGTTGGATAGCAGCAATTTGGTTCTGGAAAGAGCGTAGCACTTCCAGGTCTGTAAAACAGGTCACAAACTATGCATGTATCGGAGCCCCACTGGGAGCCAAGCAGGAGAGGGTGGCCATTTCAAGAGCAAATAGTAACCAGGACTCTGAGGCACCAACAGTTAACCAGGGAGGGGTATAATCGGACAGCCTTGAGCATCCCAGCACTGACAGCGCACATGCTTTGCTTTCTGATGCGCGCTGCAACAAAAGCCTGAGATGTAGCACGAAGAAATTAGCCTTGTGAGAAGAAGACATCTGGGCAGTCACTTCAATGCCGCCCCAGAGGCCTGTCTTCTCAGCATTAGGTACTTGGTAACCTTTACGGCTGCCCCTCCAGGCTCAAGGCCCCTTTCCGCAGCCTTTCAACCACTGCTTCCATAGACACAAGAAGCACCCAGCCATGCAAACGCCCCATCCCCCAACTCTGTCAGTCTCAGGATGACAGCAAGCACCTCCACACCTCTGTTCAGAACGGAGGCTTGCACCCCTTCCTAATCCCAGCTGCAATGCTCCCCCAACCTCACAGGGAGATATCTACCAAGCTGCCCATCTTCAAAGGGAACCTAGGTTGTTCTGCTTACTCTTCTTCTCTCCTTTGTCCCAAGCAATTCCAGCCTCCTTCACCTGAGCTGTGATACCAAGCATCATGGAGACAGCTAGCAGATCAGTTATGTGGATGACAAACCGTTCCTTAAACAAAAACAAACAAACAAACAAACAAACGTAAGTTGAATCAGCAATATCCAAAGCTGCCTTCTGGAAAGGTGTTTCATCATCAAAAATTACAATCATGCATGTTTGGAAACAGGATATGGGAGCGCTGCTATGAAATCAGACACACAAATACCAACTCACTCAGGTATCAAAGAGCAAAAGAAAGAACAGCCAGAAACACAGATACAGAAGAGCCCGGTACACCACTGGTACATCCAGCAGCACACGGGTCAAACCAAGTGGTACCTTGAATTCCATTTCTGCATACTGGGCCTCCTTCCGTTCCTGCATAAGACCCAGGCAGAAAGCCTGGAAGTTGATCTCATGTTTCGTCTGCTTGATGATCTCTCGCAGCAGAGCCCGTGAAGCCCGCAGGTAATCATCTTTTGTAGTCAAAAGATCCTGGAACACCATTGCTAGGTACTGAGGCCATACAGAAAGAGAAAACTTTCAGTGCATTGTAACGTATCTGCATTCACAAAACGAAAAGACGGTGGGAAATAAGGCTGGTGGCACGTCTGTCCTTCAGACCCCGGGGAGCTACGTGTTTCTCATGAAACTTCATCACCACAAGGTTGGTCACCCAGAATTTGGGAGTTAGAAAATGCCCATGCACATTTATTCCCAACAAACGCGACAGTATAATATCAAAGCAGTATGACACAGATCACAGTTGTCTGTGGAAAGACTTAATTCGAGCATCAGCTCAGCTAAATCTCTCGGGCAAGGGTCTGGGATCACCATCAGCCACACAAGACTCTACACCTACCTTCGGAGCTTGCTCTGAGCTATGCTGAAGCACGGTATACAGGATCTGCATGTTGTTGGGATTTCTTGCATTTGACAGTTCATTGAAAATCACAAACTTAATTGTGGTGCCCAGGTTATCCCTGTGCGCATTCAGTAGCTCTCTGCAAGGGAAGACCAGTGGTATCAGAGCTGAGGTTTCATGGCAGCTAGACCCACTGTTTTGATTTCTCTCTGAAGTATTTAACACACAAAAGTGAAGAGGATGGAGCAGCACCTACATCCAGTTATGGCAAAGGATTACTGAAAGACTTCCAGCTCAATGAAATTCATTTAAATGTTACACAGAACAGCCCGAGGTCCGAGCTGGTATTTAAAACCACTGTGCAGAGGCATTGAGACCGTCAAGGCCCTGGGCACCTCTTACAGAGTGCTTTCTCTTCCCGTCACAGACCTGATCACTCACCTGACACACAGCATGTAGTGGTTGAGAAGGACTTTGGGCTTGAGACGAATCTTGATCAGGTTGGAGATAACTTCCATGTCCTCTGAGCTGTGAGTGTTGCAGTTCATGCAGACTGACATCAGCAAGTCCTGAGCTGGCTTGGTCAGCTGCAGAGGAAGAAGAGAAAGGCTACAGCCACCTGCCACCACAGATCAGAAACATAACGGGCACACTGCACGCGGCCCCCCTGGCTGGATTTCAGACCGGGTCCAGAAAAGTTGTGGTTTAACAGCTTCTATCCTTACCTTTGGATTCTGCAGCCACATCTCCAGCCTCTGTACAGCCATCTGCCGCACCTCTTTGTAGCCACAGGTTGCCGTCAGCAGTCGAAGGAGGTTCCTGGAGACATTGTCCATCGGCTGGCGGCGGTTGAGTTGGTCCCGCAGCATGTCTAGGACATATTCCTCCACACTCTCCGCAAGGTCATCATACCTGGGCCACACAAACTACATGGTATTCACTCCCACACAAGCCAGCTTGGTCACACTTTGCTGCGCCCAGAGATCAGCATCATTTCTAGTTCATGGTACGCATTACAAACAAACAATAAAAATCTACTCTTTTCTCCTAGAACCAGCTGTCTCTGATGCTCATCATCCTCTAGTAAGTGCCACAGTATAGTTAGTGCAGAGAGGGATCACCGCAGCACTGCAAGAGTGGGTGAGCACAGACAGATCTGCCACACAGCTATGTCAGGAGAAGGAGAGGCACTGTACCTGGGCATGAGCTGGCCCTCCTGCTCCGGGCTCATTTTCTCCTCTGCAATCAGCAGCTCACTCTGGCTGTCTTCCTCCTCTGTCATGGAAGGGTGTGGGCTACTCCCTAAGAGAGATCAGCACACAGTACGCTTCTTGAGACAACTCTATTTTCTAGAGATCGCTCACTCTCTTATGCATTCAGCTTCTTTCAAGGATCTCCTTCAGCAATGTTGAAGGATGCCATGAGTTGGTTCCTCACGTTGTATCACATAACAAGCACATTCTCCTGGCCTCCTTCACTGCCTGCCCTCAAACACTCCTGAGAAACGGAAGAACCCCAAAGAGGGGAAAAGCAATGCCTGGAACTCAAAGCCTGGCCTATGTGACTCCATCCAGTAACAAACTATTCTCACCAGTCAACAAGCTCAGCAGGGTCCATCCCCTCCCTACCACTTTGTTCCCAGTTCCCAAACATCTTCTTACCTGCACTAAGGTCCCCTCCACTACGTCCAACTTCCCCATGCAGGAGCATGCTCTTGGGAGGCATCTTTGTGTTAAAAGCTGTTTGGATGTTATCCACAAATGTCTTGCAGTGAGGGCTGTCCACCCAGATGCGCTCCCCAAGGGAGTCCTCAATGTAAACCTGCAAAAGAGGACACGAACCATGCTCAAGCCTTTTTTTTTTTTCCACTGGTTAATCAAAGGAGTATTTGTGAGCTTCCCCAGTTTTTATTTATTTTCAGTATACAGCTGCAAAATAGGCAACTAGCATAACCACTGCACGGATGAAAGAGCCCAGATGGTGCATGCAAGTCACGTGAGAGCAAAAAACCAAACCATCCCATCCCACGCTCTACTAGACACCGAACCTCTCCAGCAGCAAAGCTGAGCAAGCTTTAGCAGGGATTTCACAACAGCTTCTACCACCAAAATATAGAAGGTGGCCTTTTTAAAAACAAGTCTTTTTAAATAAACGGGCTGTTTTAATCCCTACAAACTAGACAATAACCAGTCTCTGTGACACTCATATCAATACAGATTGTCAAAGGCAGCTGAGAAAAGAGCAAAGATAAAGCAACAAAAGGCAAAGGAGACCACAGCATTTCAACAACCAGTGGAGATTTTCCTTTAAACAAAGCCAGGGACTCTGTTTTTTCTCCCTTGTTGATACAGCACGGGCCCAGTCTCCAATTTCTGCCTCCTCCAGCTGCATTCCCCACGCTGGGCGCCAGGCCACTGGATAACCCCTTCCCTTGCAGCAGGAATAAATCCTCTGCCTCTGTCCTGCCCCAAACACACGCACCCTTCCCAACCCCAGCTGGTTCTACCCAGTCTGCCCACAATCCGACAGAAGCCCCCTTGGTTCAACAACCTTGACAAAGATCTCTGGCCAGTTCTCATCCTCTTCGTAAGCTGCCATGAGAAGGTTGCAGGCCAAGACAGACACGAGGCTATTCCCTTTGGCTTTGAAATTGATGGAGGCATCTCTTCGGAGTAGGCTGCACAGTGCCTGGAATATCACCCACAAAAAATAAAATAATAATCAAGCTATCTAGCAAGAAAGCATACAGAAAACCTTTAGAAAAAGTAGTACAAATTGCAGCAGCTTGCCACAGAGGCATGGTATTTACAAAGACAATCAGATTATGCTCTGGCCAGAGAGAAACTAAAATTATGCTCACAAGTTGGCAGCAACAACAGGTCAGTAAGCCCGAGAGTCCTGATGCTGCACAGCCCTCACCTCGATAACCCCTTCGGTGGCAAATATGTTTGGTTTGATTTTTGCCAGGTACATGAGGCTCAGGTACAGCGTGGTATCAGGCTTGGCTCTGTTCATTTTCAGCTGCTTCACGGCTCCGCACAGCACCCCCTCAATGCGGTCATCGTTGCCTTCTGCCTCTGCTGCCTCAATTTCATCCAGCAGCACAGTGGGGACAACTGCAACCACCAACAGACGGGCATCAGCATTCACCCTCACACAAAGCAACCAGCCCCGGGATGCCGGCAGGGCCAGTCGCCAGGAAAGCGAAGCGTGGGTCTGCCCACTTTTCGTTCCTGCAATGCTTTTCCCTACCCAACCACTATTAAAAGTTCTCCTTCACACCTGACAACACCGCTCCATTATTTTTGGTTGGTCCTTGCTAGACTACTGCTCTGCAAATGTACGTAACACCACAAAAGGGAATGACAGTTCAAAAAAGCAAGCAATGTTCAGATCCAGAGTCTGCTAAAGAAACACACGACTAAAACACCATAATCCAAACTCAAAGACTTCCTCAGGGAGTCTTTCCGATGCCGCTATTCAACAGCAATCGGACAGGACGAACACACCCCAGCGCCAACAGGAGAAGTGACAAAGCTGTGCCTTTGCCCCCACATCCAGAAGGGAAGCGCCTAACTGTCAGTATTATACTGACATATAACATATCAGGGCATGTGTCATATACTGACATACAACATACTGGGGCCAGACTCTTTTCAGTGGTGCCCAGCAACAGGACAAGAGGCAATGGCCACAAACTGAAGCACAGGAAGTTCCGTCAGAACATGAGGAAGAACTTCTTCCCTCTGAGAGTGACGGAGCCCTGGAACAGTCTGCCCAGGGAGGCTGTGGAGTCTCCTTCTCTGGAGATATTCAAGACCCGCCTGGACGCGGTCCTGTGCAGCCTGCTCTGGGTGACTGTGCTTCAGCAGGGGGTTGGAAGGGACCTCTGTGGGTCACACAGTCACCACCATGCTGTGATTCTGTGATATATAACATAATATACAGAGTGTAACCATCAGGCTCGGGGCAAGGCTCCAGGGCAAAAGCTCTGGGAAAGGCAAACAGAGCCCCGCGCCCTCGTGTGAATCGGTGCCGGTCGCGGCGGCGGCGCGGCGAGGCCTCACCTTCGATGGGGATGACGGACGGCTCCTTGATGGAGGGGGAAATGGCTCGCTTCTCCGCCACGGCCGCCTCTGCCAGGCGTCCCAGGGCGCTGAGGGGCGGCGTGGAGGACAGCTTGGGCCGCTTGCTCAGGCCGGGCAGCCCCGCCGGGCCCGCCAAGGCGGCGGCCGCGTCCCGCTTGCGCTCGGAGGGCAGCCCGGGGGGCGCCGGCTTCAGCAGGGTGGCGGCGGCTTTGCCCTCGCCGCTCTGCCCCTTGGAGCCCAGCGCGATGAAGTCTCCCGGCGGCGGGTGCGCTGCGGGGGGACAGGGGACAGGCGTGACGGCACCGGCCCGCGGCCTCCGGAGTCCCCCC
>Ga0065711_1001862_pt1 | contig 38643 bp, 24 predicted proteins | sample Hoacrofraction12_FD_59098 | JGI IMG/M metagenome (GOLD analysis project Ga0065711, IMG submission 59098) | Hoatzin crop microbial communities from Cojedes, Venezuela - Epithelial fraction 12 v2 (version 2) | ecosystem: Host-associated > Birds > Digestive system > Esophagus > Crop | place...
GGGGGGGGGGGCGGGAGGGGATGGATAGGCAATGTTTGTTTTTTGCTGGGGTTTTTTTTCTTCCTTTAGGTGGAAAGTTTCTCTGTGCTGTTCAGTAATTCTTTCAGGTGGAAAATCATTTCCCACCTTGCAGCAAAAGTATGCCTGGCAGGGAGAGAAGTGTTGTAAGAGAAGCACTTCATAAAGTTGATTTTCAGCCAAAGTCAAGTCCCTCTGGGAGCAGTTATAACTCGTGAAATTTTTAGCAGGCTTGAAGCTACTCTGACTTTGGGGGCTGAGGAAACCTCTTGCTATCTGCAGGAGCTGCATAAGTGACATCATCACATGTTACTTTTTCTTCTGCCTGGACACAGTTAAAGTCAGCCTGTGAAGCTCTCAGACACAAGCTGAAGCAAGAAAGGGGCCGTGCTGCCATGGTAAAGCAAAAGGCTTAAGTAAAGAACATGTGACTTACTTAAATCAAGGAACTGTATGAATGCTTCTGTGACCCATCCTTCAGGCCTGGAACTCCCATGTATTTTTGATTCATAGCATCAATATTCTTTGAAGAAATAATCTTTGGGACATTAATGAAGGAATTTCAAATTAGTAAGTATCAAAAAGGACTAAATATAAGTACTTTAGCAAAGCATATATTGATGGAAATCTGGCAATTGCATGCTTTTGAAAAAAAAAGTTTAAAAATATCTCTCAACTATGGTGCTTTTATCTGGAGGAATTACACTAGCTACAAAATATACACATGTTAGAATCTATTGATCACTCAGATGCAGTCATGATGAGTTAAAACATAGAATAGTGTATTGCATACTGTATTGTGCAGGGCCAGTCTTTGAGAAGGAGACCAGTTGAAGCCACAGAGGGCCAGTATTTTAGAATCTAAATGAACGACTGTATTTTTCATATATTCTAGAAAAACTCTCTCAGCTGGTGTGAACAAGTTAGAATATTTAGGCTATCCTTTTGTTTTTTTTAATCAGGGACCCCTATATTCACTGAACAGTTTAGCTTCTCGTCGGTCTTTTTTTTTCTTTTAATCTTGTGCCAAGTGTTTAAGAAGGGGGCAGCAGTGGTATTTCAGTAACTGCTTGCAGCATTATTTGCATGCCTTTGTATTTTCCATGGTGATCAATGCTCGGCCGTAGTGGAACTTCAGTCAGTAAATTTTATGTGCAATGGTTAAAGTAATTTTATTTTTAATGAGTCTGTTCTAGGGATTTCAGTGCCCCTTTATAAATATTTATATTTTCAATATGTTTTCATTTAATTGAAAAGGTTCTTCACATTATTTTCAGACAACCGCAGGTAGTAGGTGTAATGACATATCAACACTCTGACCTTTTAGCTTCTGGATTTCTATTAGTCCATCCACATTTTGCTTGTCCATGTATATTATATTTTAGTTTGTATACGATTTTCCTCTATGGGCTGTTGGAATGGATGGTGTTTTCCATACAAACAGCTTAATGAACTGGGAAGGAAGAAAATATGCTGTTGCATACTAGCAGCTGTCCTGCAAACTGTGTCCTGAGTACTGTAATCAATGTGCACTGCTACTAGAAATCCACACTGAAATAATGTTTGATATTTGCATGACCATCAGTCAGAGAGATGGTCTCAAGTCATATTCATCAATACAGCAAAAGCTTCTGATATTCATGAATTTGTTTTGAAGTTACTTCAATTATTTATCTAAAAACACTGCCCATTATGATATCCTGTTGCCACCACTTTTGTTGTGAATGTCTTCCATGTCACTACCAGTCTCACACTACCAGTGAATTTTACACTAGTGGAAAATGGCACCAATGAATTATGGCTCTGAAGAGATGGGAAGCAATCGTTGCCAATTCCACGGAGAGCTTGCTGGTGCAGGCTCCTCCGCTAGTAATCAGCAGTTAATGTGTGATCTCTACCATTGCACCTTAAGAACTCAAGCAGCTGGCTACCTACTGATTCCTTGGGAAATAATTCCACAGTCAACAGGCTTCATTGATGATTTTTTACCTGGTGCACCATCTTCTTCTTTATTCTCCTTTATTCAGTTTCTTCTCATTATTTATAGGTAACCTGTCTGTCTGTCTAATATCCTTCATTTTGCTTATTTTCCATAGCTATTTTTAGCTGATCCAGGCATATTTATTTCTTTTAGCTTCATGAACCTCTTGCCTAAAGACCCTATTCAATTTATTTTTAATTTCTGATCTCCCTTTGATTTGTCTAGAAGGTTCCGGCACACAAATACAAAGCATGTAGTACTGTATTCTGATTTGTACAGTGAAAGAGCATTAATTTGTGCCCTGTGATTTGGTAGCTCTATGAATATGCCTCAAAATCATCTATAAAACTGGATGGGTTGAGTATACATTCGTGGCACTTCAGTATGTAATAGATGGTAAACATGTCTACTTTTTGCCTGAATGAAGCCAAAACACTGGATCAGAAAGGACCCTGCAAGAAATTGTGATGGAGAACACTATAGATATTGAAATGTCCTGCAATAAAACCCTGATGCTGGCAGGTTACCTATCTCTGTCTACTACAGAGAGGCTATTTAAGACACAGTATATTCTAGTACAGGTATTACTAGTTTATTTAAACCAGCATCAAGCAACAATTTAAGATTCCTTTTACAAAAATATTGACCAAAAACCTTTGGAATTGGTTCGCATGTGCAAATCATTCATATTTCTAAGTAATCCTGCTGATTTCATGATTTCAAATTTTGCATTGTAGCATTTTTATTCCTTTCATTATATTGAAAAATCTGCAATTTTGCAAATAAACCCCCTCTAGTTGGTGAGTCTGCTTGCTAAAAGAGGGTCCAGTGTAACACGAGTTAGTAAACCATCAGTAACTTACACTGGTTAATTCAACTACATGTAAATCACACTAACAGCATATTGCTGCAGCACAAAGGTGATCAGGAAGTTGCTACATCTGAAAAATACTGTCTTTTAAGTTTTTGTGGAATAGGTTTTTGACTTTTTAAAATTTTGATACTTGTTACACACTTCTAGAAAGCCTGATGGAAACAATATGTTGTTTTTGTTCTCCGTCACTTTTGAAATAAAACTTGTTTCGGTATTAGTGTATGTAGATCCACATATGGTAATATTAAAAATATTAATTGAACTGAGTGTAGTATTCTTGCAGTTCACCCTTACACTGAAACTTAATAACGTGTATGATTTTGTTTTCCCAGCTTATACAAGTCTTTGTCTGAAGGAGTGAGTCTGAAGGACCAGCTTAACTGTGCTTTCGGTACTTGTGAAGGGGAACCGCAAGGCAGGGAAGGTGCTGTGACCCTTACCTATCACCAGATTGAAGAGCTGGCAGCCCAGCTGCAGCAAACGCGGTCAGAGCAGAAGGACACAGAGCTGAAGCTCCAGAAAGCCCTGGAGGCTTCACAGGAGGCCAATGAAAAAGTTCAGAAGTAAGTCACTTGCCTTCTTTTAAGAAAAATTGCCGTTGAAAACCAAATGTAATGCTGTTTCTTCTGGTATTTTGTCTGTGACTGGAAGTGTGGCAGCAGTCAGAAAAGGTCCATTAAAATGATTCTGTCTTCATCAGCCGTTCAGCTCGTCACCTACTCAGTGTGAAGCCGATCATTTTAACAGTTTTATAGTGTTACACAAGTCAGCGTGGCTGTCATTACTGTTATGGAAACTGCTTGCTACATGTACAAAGCACAAAGAAAGCGTTTCCATCTCCTATGAATGGTTTTCACTGTCTTTTTACCCCATGGCAATCCTATGGCAACAGAGTATTTGCCTTTATAATTGCATGGTGGAATATTAAGGTTCTCATTTTCGGTCTGTTACTCACCCAGCAGGTTTCATGCCACAGTAAATGCTGATGGGGTTGTTTAGGAGTGGCTTCAAAATCTCACTGAAACCAAGAGGAAGCCTCTCAGCTGGTGAACAGGGATTGTGTTCTCTTTCCCATCATAAGATTCCCTCTTAAAAGGTTACTGAACTCCTAAACCTGAAGTTCATCTCTGCCGAAGTTCTTATTGTTATATTTATTATTACTAGCACAGAAGTCTTTGAAAGTCTGATTTCTGGATGTAGGCAAACATGTAGGCAGAGCCTCTTCACATTCTGGAACTTCTCATCTCTGCATTACATTCATCAGCTGCAAAATACCCCCCTCACACCCTTCCAAGGTGGCTGATGCTGAACTGATGCATATTTTCCTATCAGTGCATATTTCTCTTCAAGTTTAATGGCTGCAGCATATTTCCAGAGTAGCCAGAAATTGGCTTATAATACAGGGCAAGGACTTAACAAGAGTTCTTCCTGTTTAAAAAACAAGCGTGCTGAGTTCTCCTATTAAAAAAATAAAGAACTTATATTTTTATATTTTTATTTATTTGTACCTACAGAAAATATAGTTAAGATATATGTATATGAAAATACATATCTTCAGTCATCTCTTTAAAACCTCCAGTGATTGTCTGAGAATCATTGAAATCTTTATTCTGAACACATATTTGAAACTTCAGCAGGTGCGTGCTTGATGAAAATAAATGTAAGAAAAATAATTACAGCATGTTAAAGAGAATATTGACTAAAGCTTTCTGTACATTGTTTAAAGTTGTTATTGCATTTCATTTTATTTATAAACATTTACTAACCATAGATATTTAAGTGAAGATTATTTTTTGGTTTGAGGGGTTTTTTTAGTGAAACAGTATTGTTTAATCCAGCGTAACCAGGGTGGCTAGAGTAGAAGTGCAGCCACAACCTGAATTGAAGTGGTGGTGATGCACTGCTATAGTGAAAAGAATTTACACAATGTAACATGCTCAGCTACTTGGGAAAATTTTGGTCAGGTTAGTTTTCATTATTGCTAAGATCAGACCAAGGAACCTATAGCAAAATTAAACAATTGGGTGAGGTCTTTTGATGACAATAGCATGCCCTTTTTACCAAGAAACTGTGGAAATGCTCTGTGCATCTTCCCAGCACCCGAGTCATCTACCCCCATCTTATAATTCAACCTGCAAACAGATTAAGCAGCTGAGTTTGTGGAAAGTGTGTTTACTTTGAGCTAAGAACCCTTGTGTGACACTATAGAGATTCCTCTGACACCTCTGGGAGAGCTACACAGACAGTTCGTACTCATCAGCAGGGAAACCGGGCTGAGAATTCCCAATTTCTTTGTAACCTCAACCGCTTCATACAAATCAGTGTTTGGCAATTAGGCAGGAACTCAGTTGTTAGCTTAGCTTTTTATTTCAAAGATGTGGGATGTTCTATATTTCAAAAAGGAACTGACAATTTATAAACCTGTCAACGGAAAGGCTTCTTGGTATTAATTACAGTAGTATTAATTATTAGCAAGAGGATGCTTGTTGTAATTTAATATGTGACACCATAATTCATAGCCTAAATAGGGTTCTAAAACATCTGTTTTCTTGACTTCTTTTAAATGCTTAAGTAAAATTGAATTCTGACGTACGAGACAAGTATTTTTAGCAGCTATATAAAGTAGTTTCTCAGTATTATTCAGTAAAAAATCTGAATAATGTAGCAACAATTAAAAATCAGAAGAGAAAATAATTATGAGCTTCATTAAGAAAGAACGTAATTAGAGTAATTAAAATAATGTTGAAAAAGGATGTACTTTATATCTTCATACCATGCAATTTACTGACGTTCACTGTGCCTTTGCTAATCTGTTTTCTGGCAACACTGAAGAATTTTTTTATATTTTTAAAAACTTCTGTGTTTACATTCAGCATCATATGCAGAGCTTGAAATAGAGATGTAATTTCTCCATGTCATTGCCATCGTGTCAGCCGTTTGTGTACCCACCTGCAATTGTTGCTTTCTAAAAGCGAGAGAGACCCAAGTCGGAATAGTGGTCCTGTGTTTTCCGTCATGACACAAAGCATCTAAAAAATTTTGGAATCCTATCCCAAGTGAAACAGCAGCTGCGAGCCAGAAGCGGAGTATAATGGAACCTGCTTATAGTGAACTTGGATATAGTAAAATTCTGTTTATACTAAGTAGGGTGAACAGCTCACATTGGCTCACTGCAGTGTGAGATATAAATTGCGACTGCGTGCTCGCGCCTGTGAGGATGATTCGCCATCCTAGCAGAGGTGGTGGTGTGAAACAGAAAATGCTGATGCTCAGAGAGTGACCAGACAGATTTAGCAGCATTTGTTTGAATCTATTTTGGTTTTGAAACATTAACGGGATATGCATTAGACTTTTAAGAGAGCACTGTTCTAGTTTATAAAGCAAATACACATTTTAACAGTGGTGTATGTAAATAAATGTATGTATACACACACATAACACAGTACCTATTTATTCAATAGGAAATTAGGATGATTTGTGCAATACGTAGTATTTTTAACCTGTACTCTGTACAGTGGCTATGACCACAATTTTCTGTATTTAGTTAATGTTTCTAATTCATGGTTACAAACAAAGAATTAGGACAGCAGCATAGAATTCGCCAGGAGTGTTGGCACAGTGCCACAGGCCCCCTGCGAGTTTGTCCTGCCGGAGAAGCCAGGAGCCAGCTGGTGCAGCCCCAGTGGGGAAACGGGGCTGACCTGGAGAAGGTGGCTGGGAAAGCCTGCAAATTAATTAATGCCTCTGCCAGCAGAGGAAGCAAGACATTTTAAGACTGTCCTTCCTGCTGGAACCTCTGGGATTGAGGAGTGGCTACTGATGGCAGTGAGATCAGAGGAGGTTATACTGTAATACCAAATCAATATTAGCCAATTATCAGTAAAGGCTGAGGCCATTTTTGATGTGTTTTTTTCCAGGAGATGTTCTCTTTTTTCTGCGACAGCTTTGCAGCTGGAGTGAATTTTAATGCAATTTGTCTATTGAGGGCTTCTATTTTTTCTCACAGTTTAATGATTCTAGCTCAAGAAAGTGTAGCTCTCTGCGTGTGAGCGCAGCCGTGCTTGCACACTCACATGGCTGTGTAAGGTGGCAGCGGGGAGCGTGCGTGTAGAATTTGTATGTAACCCTCTTAAAGTAAACACAAATCCACAAAGTAATGGTGCAATGCTAAAATATACAGGCATGAGAGAAAACATAAATGGTGAGAAACATGCTGCTTGTGCGCTTTGTCGAGGTAGCTCTGACTGTGAACAAAGTAAATATAGAAGTAGTGTAAACCAGAAATGATTACTTCATTTGTCCTTGACTGTTTATTAAAGAGACCTTTTCTTTTGATTTTGTTTTTTTTTCTTTTAAGGAGGAAGTCAGGAGAGTTACAGATTTGGGTAAAATATTTCAGTGGATTGAATACAAAGGAAAACTAAGCAATCTTCTGAATAAGCAGATAGTATTATCAAAGGAAATTACTATCTCTCATAAAAGGAATACTACCCTTAATAACATTTACTTTATCTCTTAAGGTGTGATTTTTTTGGCCACCTAACTTTGTTACTGGAACACACCCTTTTTTAAAGTAATCCTGGGTTTCTCTCCTGCATTTCTGAACATGCTTTCTCTGCTTTCATAGTTGTTCACTTAGTTTCTTAGCTGATGCTGATAAATAAGTTGATCAATGACACAACAGAAACAATCAGTTCTTAACAGCATTTGGCACAATTGAAAAGAACACAAAAAAAATGGAAAGAAATAAGAAGCAAGCATTTATTAAGTGGTGAGAGTCCTCCTCTTCTGCAAGTAAAACTAATCTGTCTCCGAGTGCGGGAGCTGTGTGCGTTTCACATCAATGTCTAAGATGTTCTCCAGGGCTGGCTGGAGGGTCTAATCTTTCCCAGAATGATCCAAGCAGTGCAGTTGAAGAACAAGAATGAATATTTGAATAATCACACCACAATGTGAGGTGACCCTCCAACAGGGGACTGACCAGATACACATATGGATTTTGGGAAGACACTCTGATGCTCTTTTATAACACAGCTGTGAGAAGAATGTGGCTAAGACCCAGTAGTCTTTCTGGAGTATAGCTGGCAAAGGAAACCATGAGGAGAAGAGAATTTAACACATGGGTGTAAGAGAGTCCGCTTCATTGATGCGATCTGAGGGGAATGTCTAATGACTGGAAGAATCAAACTTGGCAATGAAAACACAAAGCTCTTTTCATCAATTCAAACGCAGACTCTAAAGCTGCAGATGGTTACCTCCAGCCTTGCCTGTTCAGTGTGGGGTTGTATAAAATGGCACTTTGGTGAATACTAATAGACCAAAACAAAGATTTAATAACATAAAGATGTGGTGTTCATTTTTAAATGAGGATACAGGTCAGTGTCTCAGAAAAGAGGGAAATAAGTATCTTTATGTACAGGTCTAAAGTCTCTGGAGATTTTTAACTGCAAACATGGCATCTTTAGTGTGCGGATTGTATTCAGTACAGCACAGCTATGCAGGGAACAGGCTAAAAGCAGGGTTTCTGAATTATTAGACTAATTGAGCCTCTTTGCAACATGCAAATGTTGTTAACTAGTTATCTCCCTTTTAAAATCATACCTACGTATATTTAGTTGAAGTATACATTGTAGCTTGTATGCATTCAGTCACTCGTTGTAGATAAGAATGGAGCTAGTTAATTAGAAATTGCAGGCAGAAGCACTGCACAAAAGAAACAAGTTGTACATTCACCGGGACTTAAAGCTGTTTGTTTTGGAGGAACCATCAAATGTTAGAGAACTCAGTTGGCTTTATTTTAAATTTTAGAGATATATTTCTTTAATTTTCATCTTTCAAAACAGTTAATATAGTTTGATTTCTTACTTTATTAAGGTGTTACATTTTGATGTTCAGACTTCCCTATTAAAACTAGATGGCTTTCTTTTTTTAACGTACAAAACTGTATTCTGCTGAATGGCAGATCGACACGGTAACTACTGGAGGCTATGAGTACAGCTTCATAGATATTAATAGTTTCACTGATTTGTGTCAGTAAATAATCTAGCAGATGTCAAAAGTGATTTTGCTTTTAATGAAAACCACTGTGCTGCTTGCTGCTGTGAAGTTCTGCTGGGATTGAGTAGTTGGTAATGTTTTAATATCATATGGGGAATAATTTAATTGGTGCTGGCATTTTGAAATGTAAAGTGAGTCCTGGTGACTTGTTGAAGAATGTAGACGTGGAGCTAGTTTCTTAGTTACAGCAAATTGGCTTAACCCTGTCGCAATGAGTTGCATTCATTTGTCCCAGTTAAGGATATAACCTGTAGTTTACTGAGAAAGAGGTGCTGGTGGGTACATTCAAAAGATGGGCGAGTTAGGGCAAAGTGCTAAGAATCTTTTACTTGCTATAGCAAGCCACTGAAGTCAATGGTTGTGAGAGTTTGTATGAAATGAAATAGGGAGCCGAGGAAGATGACTGTAGTAGCAGTCTAAGATACCGATGAAAATTAGCAATAGTTCTGGACTTTCAGAACTGAATCTAAAGTTATTAAAGGAGGTTCAACATGGAAAAAACTGGTTGATGAGGACTGATGTGTTGGCTGTCTCATGCAATGATTAAAAGCAGATTATAACCTCCATGGGGCCCATAAAAGCTGCACAATCTCCACAGGCAGGGTTTTATGGTGTTTAGGAAACCTGCACTGGCCAGATGGAAGATTCCCAGACACGCAAAACTACCACATACCCCAAAGAATTCTGCGGAGTGTAGCAGAGCTGATGCAAAATTTCCTTGGCATGCAAGACATGAGTAGGAATATGAGAAAGTCTGGAACACAAAATCTAGTAACAATCACATCATATCATATACGGAATTATTACCCTTAACTGGAATAGCAATACCAGGCAGGGTGAATTTATTGGATTTAGGGGCAATAGGGTTGGAAGTAGTCTGCTTTAGGAATTCAGTGGGGAATTAAGACTAGTTGAAATGTGTGAGGAAAGTCATGTGTGATCTAACTGAAAGCAGTATGCAGTAGGGTCAAAATTTGTTTAAATACTTGGAATTCTGCACTAACACCACTGACTCCTCTCAGAAAAATTTCCCTCGGACTTCACTAATATGCGTGGTAAGATGATGAATTAAAAAGTCTTGTAGAGATACCTGTTTGTTGTAATAGAGGGATTGAGTAAGCCAGTGAAGGTCTGTGCCGCCTCAGAGAAATTCGATATATAGAGTGAAATCAATTTGCTGGATCTGGAGGAAATAAAATATTGAACTAGTATTCAAATCTAAGGTGAGCTGAACAAATTCAATCGTTGGTGGCATATTGTCTGGACTGCTGTAGGTATACTGAGTTTCTGTATAGCTAGGCAGATCTTGTTTCCCTTGGTAAGCCTAACATAGTATTCATGCTATACAAAAGGAAATATATCACTTTTTCAAAGCTGTAATGAAATTTATTTTCCACATTGGATTATATTACCTTTATTGCATGACACTTCACTTACCAATTTTGAATTGCATGCTCCGTGTTACAGGCCAAGTAAAATCTGCAGGCTGTCATGTGGGGAGTGCCTGATGATTTGGTACCGCTAATACTGATAACTTCCCAGCCCAAAGAAGAGAGGACTTGGGTTAGTATAAGCAGAAGAATTCTGACTGAAAAAAATACAAAACAATTGACTTTTTGTCTTTTCTGCCTCGATTCCTTGGAGGCGCAAATGGAGAAGCAGGTGCTGAACCAGAGTGATGCCCACTGGTTGCACTGAGATCCGCATAGAGCAGCGTGACCTCAGACATTTTCTTTCAAAAGCTTCCTTGGCATCTGTGCCCCCCCACCCCAGTTTTCTAAGAGCTTGTTTGGGAGCAGGTTGCTCCTCCGGGGTGTGACAGAATGGAGCTGAGTTTCCTCCTCCACCTGAGGAGATCCTTGTTCAGATCTCCTCTCTCTCAGAGGGATATTTGAGCCATGCAGGTTTGGTCTGGACGCTCTCTATTCCTTGCCTTGAAGTAGTACCATGTAACAGAAAATAATGCAGGTTTCTCAGATCAGAGAGTGCTGAGTAGGCTACTCACCTCTGAGAAGCGAGACCTGGTCCTGACACTTTCCTTTAGGGCTTGTTCTATATTTTGTCCAATGCCTGTTGAACCTAAATACGGAGCTAGTACCAGAATACCTGTCTTCCATTTTCCAAGTGAGGACCCTCAGTCACCGCCCACAAAATCACACCTTCAGGACTAATAACATTTCAAGTGCTGCTTCTGTAGAAATTCATTGCTTCAGAAAGAGAAGTAGAGAAGACTTCCACACTGGAGTGTGCTGCTTTCCTGAGAAGTGGCAGATGTGGGTTAAAAACAAGTTTTCTCTGAATGCTCTACCTCATAGTGTATTTTTTAATACTTCTTTTAAAAAGGAGGAGTGGTAGCACTGCTGTTATCTTTGTCACCTTAGGAGAAATAAGTGGCCTCGGGTTAGTTTTAGAGAAGGTAAGCTTGAGGACCTCTGGACAGCATGGAGCAAGACAGTTAAAGCAAGGAGCTGAGATTTAAAAAAAAACCACAAACAAACAAACAAAAAACCCTATTTGGCTACTTTAGGAGCACCTGTCTCCTTAGACTAGTTATTGCAAATCCCTTCCCATGTCATGCTCTCTGTACGGTCTGGAGGAGGAATGTGCTGGTCCAGAGCACATGCGGAGCTGCAGATCCCATTCTCAATACCAGAGTCCTGAAAGACAGATTTGGTGATGTCCAGAATTACTGCAACTGAGACCCTTTGTAGTACTAATGACTGGTAATATCTTTTGATATCGCCTTTTCATTTGAAGATGGCCTTTAATAGAGCAGTTTGTGGTATCAGTACCAAAAGTTTCATACAGTTACAATGTGTGATATTGCCAGAGGAGATTGTGGGATATCCATCTCCTGGATAACTGAGGTGTCATAAATTATAATGAGGCCTTTAGCATCTGACGGTTGAAGATCAATACTAGGATTATGTCCAGTGGTGTACTTAGAATGAAGACAAAAAATCCCAACCAAAGGGAGTGACAGAAAAGCCTTTCCTGCATTCCTTGCACACCCAAGATATCCATTGACTGCAGGGAGTTTCACATGTAGGAAGAATGCAAAACTGAGCATACACGTCTAAGTCAAGTATTTATTTTCTTTGTGTAGCTATGGTTTACATTTACTTAACCTCTGCAAATTGTGGATTGCAGTGCAGATATCGTTTTCTTTAAAGTATGGGTAGTTACAATATAAACACAAATATTTGTCATCATTTGAATATTTATCATCTCAGCCTTTCACAAAAATAGAAGTAGTGCTGAAACTTCATTCTCTCAAACACTAAAATGTGTTCTATGAAAGTCAAATGTTTTCAGAGTCAACATAATCACAGCTTCAGAGTTTTTGACCTGTGTGTTCATTTACAGTTTGCTTATAGCTGCTTCACAGAGATGGAAGTTTGTAGATTACAGCATGGTTATATTGATTTATCAGTAGCAAAATATACTAAGTATACTCAGTAAACTGGATCAGCTAGCTCTTCAGCTTGTGTTGTATAATATCAGCTTGTTGTGGAATACTTCAGAACAAAATCAGAATGTTGGCATGGTTAACATCAATGGTGTAAACCAGACTTGCAAAGTCTAATATTTAGTAAGGCCAATAACACAAACAAATTAGATTTTTAAGTTGTTTGCCCAGTAGGAAGAAGCATGCTGACACCATATTTGTAAGCTTATAGTTATCCATTCTATGACAAATTATTAAATAACTTTGAACAGCAGATTGAGTGCTTATTGAAGAACAGCAAGAAAACTTTTCCTCAGACTTGCTTTTTTTTCCAGGAAGATAAAATGAGTGTCACAGCAAATAATCATTTACTTTAATATTTTATATCCAAATAAAATAAGTCCATTGCATTTACATTGCCGTTACTAAATAGTATTTGGTTTGTTTGCAAGAGTCATTTATTTGTGGCTTGGCTGGAGGAATAAAAATAAATTTGCGGTTCTTTCTGTTAATACTCATACTGTTTCTCAACATATGCAAAAGATTGGATACTGTAAATCTATGTGCAGAAGCTCAAAAAGAAAGCCCAGACTTTCTGAAGCTTCTGAATTACATATAAGCATTTAGAGAATTGCTGGAACAGTTCTTTACAGCAACAAATAGAAATAACTGACTAGGCCAGCAAGGTATTCAATTTTAAGCAAACTTGAAATCATTTACATTTTTCCACTGCTTAAAATTAAGTCTATCTTTACTGACGCAGAGGCTAGTTCTCCAAGGAAAAAATAACAGTTCATATTTCTAATCTGAGTCATTAATAGCCAGATTTTTTCAGAAGGCTTTTAATTTTTAACAGGATTTTGTAGAAAGGCACCATCAGTTGTATTTATGAGAGCTAACAACAGCTTTACTCCCATCATTGCCACTGCTGTTTTATTGGCAAGTTGCTCAGCTTTCCTATTCTACATTTTTACTCTATGTGATGTGGGTATAAGGATATAGATATAAACACTGACTTGTTGGAAGGCAAAGATCTTTAGGACCAAATTTTATCACTTCAGCTTCAGATTGTGGAATTTTTGCCCATAGAGAGTAGCAGAATTCAGCTTTTGAATGGAAGACATTGCAGGTATTGGAGATATGTATAATAAAATTACTCGTTTTAGCACTTTATTTTCTGCTTCATAATAAATCCATTTCTATGACCTCAATCTTTGATAAGATAGTCGTAAATTATTTGAAGGATGTAACAGATGCCCTTCTACATCTGATAAAAGCGATACCTGAGTGGTGAACTAAACACAAAAGATGTTTCACAGATCTCTGATTTTAAACACTGAGAAAGTATTTTACTATATGTTTTCAAAGATTTTCATGACTCTTGATGTAAAGCCAAATTTTTCTGCTTTCATCAGCAGAAATTAAAAAGTTTTTCTCCTACAATCAGTCCCAGTCATGTCACCACCAGGTAGAATTGTCACCACCAGGTAGAATTGCCACCACGGCCTAGGTCTGCAGGCTCAGCAGTCCAGAAGAATTAAAGCATCCTCAAAATGCGCTGAAGGTTCACTGCTGCTCTCCTGGGTCAGCCTTGCTTGAAAATTTGCTCACGTCCCAGGAGCGGGAGGAGAAGCTCATTCAGTCGGATAGCAGGAATATGGAGCAAAATAGGCCCAAAAGACCAGTGAAAAAAAATCTGATGTGAATTGTCGTTCTAGAATGGTGCAGAAGAGAGTTGGAGGCAGTCTGTCTGCCGGCTACTGGAGAGAGGTTACTGAAGCTTAGAAGTAGGAAGGTTTGTTTTCACCTTAATGACCTTAAATGGCTGATAACTTAGTAAAAAGCTTATGAAGTATTTTAAGGAGCACTATGGGTGTGTAGAAGACACTTTGGTCTGTGATGCTAAGTCTCAACTGGTATTTTAAAAACCCTTTTTTGGTGTGTAAATGAGCAGTTAGGCATCTTTTCTGGTTTTATCCCTGCATAGGGGACCTTGTCCCACCTTCACCATAATACACAAGCTTCATGCTGATAACAGCTATCTATAATATATTGCAAACTTTGAGAGGAGGAGAGGATGTTTAATCCATGGATTTTTTGTTAGTCCATTACTGAGGGAAGACTGCTTGCATTTTTTCTAGAAATACTTTTCAGAAGTATGACTAAGTGTGAGTCGCCCTGAAACCAGGAGAATGTGGGCACCACTGGATTACACTGGAAGGGTGGGGAGTTCACCTACCAGTCTGAGCCTGTTACAAAGGACTTATCACAAGTGGGAGCTTAATTAAATGCTTTCCTCTTACATCCAAATTTGTTTCCATTGTTACTTGATCTCTCAGTGATGTAGCAGTCGTTCCAGCTTGGGCAATATCACATCAGTTATGCCAGGAAGGCAAATCTATTGAAATACATCAAACCTATTTAAAAATTACTATTTTTAATGTAAAGTGGAGGGATTTGATGGTGGTTTATAGGAAGCAATTTTCTCTCCACAAGCTCCAGATTACTCTTGGTCACGAGGGTGGAACCACCTTAGGGAGGTGGAACATAAATGAGAGCTGCCTAGAGCCAGCAAGTCTATGATGGGTTTTAGAAAATATTTGTGGCATCAAGGAAAAAGCTCATGTTGTCTTTATGATATCAAGAGGAGTCTGCCAAAGTTGTGCTTTGATGGGATGTACTTGGGAAACAGCCTGAGCAGTACATTGGTATTTGTGATTTTACAGACTTGTTGTAAACAGGACTTGACCAGGACATGCCCAAAAGAGATGAGAGTGGCTTGGAATAGGCAACTGAGAGGTTCAGACCTGGCCTTACAAGGAAGGCTAGTTTGAAACATGCAGAAAGGTGTAATACAGTGGTTTCAGATGGATATTTCTGAAGTTTAGAGTCTGAGTAATGCGACTGTGTACAGATCTGTAAATGCGTATCAGTCTGCCGGTCCTGCCTCTTGAATATTTTTCTCATGAGGAATCCTGTCTGACTTCGTTTCAAGCAGGTTTGAAATACTGTTAGTTTTAGATAATTGATTTTTGACATTGCTTTTAAATATTCCTGAAGAGCGCTTTAGAACAAACCAAAATCCTCTAAAAAATAGGTCCTTTTTCCATCTCCTGAAACACATCTCAGCTGGATATAGGATAAGAAAACTGGCTAGTTGTCACCAGTTGACATGGTTCAGAGCACAGGTTGAGAAGCTGAGAGAGAAGGGCTCTGTATGTAATTCTGTAGGATACTTTTTTTTTTGTGCACATGTGCAACCCAGTTCAGCTCAAGACTACTTACACATAAGATTAAACATGTGGGGCTTTTCAGTCTTCTTGGTTGATTGAGCTTCAGCAAGTCATTTCATTTCTCTGTATGCTGTTTTGCCACAGAATACACATAATGCAAAATAGACCTGATGTCTGCCGTTTAAACACTTTACATAAAAGTTCTGACCATCCCTCTGTGTTGTGAGCATTCAAAACTAAGAGTATTTGCTTTTCTGAGATTGTATTGCTCTCAAGAAGAAGGTGGGAAACAGTTCAGAGACAGAGTAAGCTTGCCTGTGATTCATGGCGCTCTAAGGATACCAAACATCATTACCAGCGAGCAGGACTAGTGTTCGTCAGGAGTCAGTACGAAGTCATATTTTTCCCTCTTCAAATGATTGGATACAATGGCAGAATACTGTTATGGGGAAGATATATTAGCGTAAAGTAAAACTGCTAGCTTTTCCTAAGCAGATGACAGAGACTTCCAGGAAGCATTTGGCAAGAAAATCCAGGACATCCTTGCCTATTCATATCAGAACAAACTTCATGGAAATGCTGTCACTGTAAGGAGCAGGCTTCAGTGTCAAGATTTCTCCTAAAAAGAGAACAGCTGTGATACCAAATGTGTGAAAACAGTAACTGCCAGTGCTAAAAGTAATTCAGGCCTACGGAAGGAGGTACAGAAGAGGTTTTATGTGCACAAATAGTGGTAAACTTTGCATAAAATTGTCATATAAACTGCTGGACTCGAGCTGGAGTAATTAGGTGAGATTCTGTGGTCTGATTCAATAATCTGATGAGTATCATTTTGCCTTAAATAAACCAGTATATCCTCTATTTCAGTTATTGCTAATTTTTAAACTCTATATATCAGCCATATACTCAGATATGAATAGTCCATCCAACAGTAAGAGCCCAGTCTATACAATAAGCATGTTGTAGATCTCAATGTGCTGAAATACAGATGAGGTTACAGAATAGTTGTTTCAGGGTTTATTTTTCTTTCTCATAAGCTCATTTATTTGAGACAATCAGTGTATGCTGTCCTGAGAAAGCATTTGAAAGCAAAGGAGCAATACCTTTCACAAAGTGGCATTAAATCCAGCATAGATGCAAAGTCGTGATTCTGTATTATCCTGTACTGTGCAGCAATCTACACCAATGCAAATTAGGGTGAAATGCTGTCAAAATAGACCAACTGTGTTTACCACTCACTTTTCCTGCTGCTAGTGATGGCACAAGGTGAATAGTAATGGTGAGCTAGCTCATAATCTTCCAAACAGAAGGTAGAGAGCAAACAATTTGACAAGATTAGTTATTGTGGACCACAGATAAAGGCTTAATATTTTAGCCAAGGCCTATGTAAGCCAGGTTTATTTTGAAATATGTCTGCTGTCAGGAGCCCAACTGGCTGTATTTACTTCTAAGTTTAATCATATACAGAATTACTCTTTTGGGTTGAGAAGACGCTGAAAGGGATTTAATAGGAATGCTTGTTTTGTGACAGTGCTTTTCAGAGGCAGAATGGTTTGCCCTGCCAAATTTAAGGCCTGTAAGTTTAATGGAACATACTTTTTGGAGTGACATTACAAACAGTGTTGGGCAGGCAGGAATTGGCGGCGATGCCTGGAGCGATTACATTCAACACTGTGGTCTACCACAGTTTAGAGCTCGCTGATGCTGCTAAATCAGTCTCTAAGACTTGTGTTTTAAGACCAGAAAGGACCATTAATACCGGTCAGTTCAGCCACCTGTCTAACACAAGGCACTGAATTTTGCTCGGCAATTCCTGCATCAGGTTCAAAACCACTGCTGAACTCCAGTGTGTCATTCAAAAAGACACCCAGTTTCTGATCCGACAGATGCAGATGGAGCTTCATTAGGCAGAGAAAGTCAGCCTGGTGCATCTGAACACATGTAGCCTTTACTGCTGTGATGATTTATGAAGGAATTGTTACAGACTGGTGTATGACCGTTGAATGCAACCAGCAATGTTTTTTAGTGAGTCAGTCAAAAATTATTATTGTTCAAAAGGCAGGCGTTTGAGGTAACAAAAATAATACCTGAACTGAAGAATAAGAATAATTAAAGATTCACTGAACCATCCAGAGATAAGAGAGCGATGCGTCTGCAGCATGGTATGAGAGGAAAGCAGCTGGAGTCCAGTTCCCCCGTACAGATAATAGAGCTGAACCAGTTTCCTCCAGCCTCTTGAGTAAATGATCCTATCCAAGTGACTGGTTTCTGAGTGAGACCAGTATCACAGCAGCCTCTCTTCTCTGTGTCATTTGTTTCCTTGACTTTTACAGGAAATGCCTGAAAACGAGTACTCCAATTAGGATTCGATTAAATATGTTCAAGAGGAAGACAAAAGGAAAGGAGAGGAAAAGGAAGTGAAGGGGTTTTTTTTATTCCAAGATGAAATTAAGTGAATCTGTTGGGATGACCACTCACCAAACAGTCAGTTATTCACTGCGCTCTACTGCTAAACTGCTTGTAAAGCCTTCGTCCAATGCGTTTTATCTGCCTTACATATTTTTGAATGCTTGATTTCTAAAAGGAATTAGTGTTAGCAAAACACATTCCACAAGAAGCCAGAAATCACACAGGTAAGGCCATCTTCATAGTCTGAACCTAATCTTATCTACTGGAAAGATAACCAAGGGTTATAGTTTAGGTTCATAGGCCTTGATATAGCATTTCAAAATCCAGGAGGGTTTTGTTTTTATCGCTTAACTCCTCCATCTGCAGGTAGAAGCTATTGTTTTTGGCTAGTTTATGTATTGCTTTGCAGATTAGGACATAGGCTACTCGAAGGATGCCCTTTTCTTTCAGTTGGGTACCCATTTTGACTATTTCTGGGGCATGACACCCTGGAAGATCACTCTGTGAACTTGTGAATAAAGGCCACTGCTCTCATTCTCACATGAGTTGGCACTAGGGACCAGTACATAACATATTTGCAACTATGCATCCAGGTTCTGAGCTGCTGGAACGAATTTCTCTGTCATTAAGGATTTTAAGTCCACTTAATGGAGACTGGTTCTAAATCCAAAGTGATTTATACTCAAGGAAGTAAAGCAGATTGTCAGATAGTTCATGAGCTACATTAAATATACTCCATATAACAACATACACTCCATACAGGCATTTTGTCAGATGTACACATAGGTGAGAAGAGAACACGATTTGAAATAACTAGAAGAGGAGTTGAGAATGGTTGAGAATTTGTCTTGGGGAAGACAAACCTAGCAACAGTCTTGTTTAGGTAACATTCCTCTGGACATGAGGACATTCTTAAAACTTAGCAACACTTTTAAAAGTACGTATTCGAACTGGTAATATTATAGCGGCAAACTCCTGAAGGAAATTTTTTATTTCTTTATTAAAACACAGATTCACCTGATTAATTCCAAAATGTCTGGAGGAAGAATTAATTGACTGCTATTCAAGACTTCACAATGAGACATCTTTTGCTAACTTAAAAATAATGGTGGACCAGATGTCTGTTTCCTAATTTGTGGATTTTTTTTTTTTTTCCATTTCGTAGAAGCACTGAGATGAGCATTAAAGAAGTAGTGTAGATGAAGAATATTTCTGGCTCTCATCTTTGTGCTTTTCATGGATGTAAATTCTATCTATGCTGAAAAGCACAGGACTTTGACTTTGGGTATATGCAAATCAGTATAAATAAATCCCAAGTTGTACCTATCCATCTGAATACATAGTTTTTTCCTGTATTTTATATGCCATTTTGTGCTCATTTTGCATGCAGACATACAGCAATTGTGTAGAGAATGCTGAAGTGGCATTTGCTAAGACAATTTATTTGTAAAGGGGCAGATTTTCTAGAATTATTTAAGTACCAAGAAATAACAAAGGTCACATACTGGGATTTTCCAAACTCTCTAAGCGAGAAATTGAAATCTGTGAGAATGAGAAGTGAGACCTAAGAAGCTGTGTTGAACATTCCTAAACGTGTCTGTCTGTCCTTGCACATTTGGACCTTTGGCACTGCAACTGAGTTGCCCACCATATCATTCTTCTGTCTGACCTAAAACACCATCTGAAATACTTTCTTCTTGAACAACTTGTTTGGTTGCTTCATGAAATGCACATTGAGTGAGAGTCTTGTTTATATCTCGGGAGATGATAGTGTCATAGTGTGTGTTTAATTTATACTATGAGGACTGTTTCCTTCACAAGCAAAAATACAAGTGTCATTTGTTAAATCTATGTCTTAGTATATGATCAAACACAGTCAGTATTGCTTTCAGTTAAGTAAAATATGATGAGATTATACTGGCAGATACATCACAATTGCACAAAGTAATAAAAGTTGCTTTCTTCAAGTCAGTGTCTTCTGTATTTTGAATAAAACTCTGCAGACACTGAGACTTTTAGGGTAGTTCCCAGCACCTCCCATTGTTCTGTTTAGATATTTAAGTTACCTTTGATCTTGAGGTATAAGACTATTCCTTCAGTTTAGCGCAGAATAAAAGCTCAGCCTCCAAAAGGAGCTGACTGCAGCATCCCACCGGGCTGGGTGCGGAGCCCTACCGACAAGGGACGATTCTGCCACCCTCACCCCTTGCAGGTAGTGCCCCATTGACACAAACGGCCTTGTTAGCTGTCTTTTATTACTCACAAAGAAAAGTGTTGCTTAGTGTGAGTCGGGATGGCAGAGTTGGGCCCTTGGTGAACAAAGAGTCCAGGATTATCGTTCCGAAAAGCCCCCTGAGGCCTGTATCAAGAGTTATTAACCACCGATTCAGCCCATAGCTTTATTTTGTAGGCTTAAGTGGGATTTCAGTGGTATATTGGGCCTTGTGTCTGTGTAGGGGTGAATTTTGCCTTCTGCTATTTTATCTTATAGATAGCTGTTACAGTTTCTCTTTTACGTTGTTGTTTAAATCTCTTTCAAAGGTATGGTTTCTTAATCCCCTTCTGCTTTTTTTTTTTCTTCTAATAAAGAATAAATAAATTTGCAGATCTACACATGACAGAAACAAAAGGCAAATAAGCCCTACGCAGTTTGTGTTTGGTGCAGGATACCTCATTTTCATGATTTCAGTCATCATTCATTTGAAAAGCAAAAGCTATGATTGTTAAGCCTCATTATTTTCAATGAAGCCTGACAGTTTCAAGATTAAACAGAAGACAGCTACTTTCATCCCAGTGGTATTTCTCTTCAAACATGGGCAGCTCTCCTCCACCTTGTCTGCTCTGGTGTGCAGTGTCATTCCTTGGTCACAGAGTGGTGCACATCTGAGCCCGATGGCAGAACAGTGTGTGAGCGGTGACGTCCAACCTGTGTCTCCCCAAATGAAACCTCAATTATTGAAGTCATTTTTCCCCCGACTGTGTAAGCCATGCAGTATTTCTTTCTAAACTAACAATAATTTAAATGAGCCATGATCTCAGATTTTACTGTTTTTCTGTTGTCTCCCAGAAAACAGCTTGCAGCCCAAACTTTTTGTTTGTCCAGACAGTTTGAAATGTTTCTCTTGTGCTTCATGTCTCTGAAGCACATTAGAGAGGGTGCTAGTGTGAAAGAGAAAGAGACCTCCAGTGAGAGTTAAAGAGGCTGAGAAAGCTGCTATGCTTCTGAACATACATGCTGTTAAAAGTGAGGACTGATCTGTCATTGCGCACATGGTCTAACAACTGATTTAACAGGGAAACTTCTCTAGTAAGAGAGGCTGAAGAAACTACAACCTATCAGTAACTGAGTTAAAACCCTTAGAAGCCAGAAAACATCAATTATCAACTGTGAGAAAACTTTCAGGAACAAGTAACTTGTGAAAGCCCTGACTTTGTACTTGCGTGGACTGACTGCACTGAATTATGACTGGTTGCTGCCTCCATAAAGACGAAGAAATGCAGTGGATGTATGTTACAAAAATGCAACAGGAAAAGCAATACGTGCAAAATTGAAAGGAAAGGAGTAGGTAAGCAGTAGTTTTTCACCTGTGCTTTCACTCCTTTAGAGTCTCTGTGGAACAGCTAGGACCAGCTGAACTTTCCATAGACATTCCCCGGTGTCTGATAATTACTTTAGGGTGCTGAATTCTTAATCTTGTTTCAGGAATTAAGTCACCTGGTGAGTACAATGAAAGGTGTAGCTTCATGGTGCTTGGTGGTTCCTGGAAAACAAGAGTGTTTCAATACGTACCGTGTGCGTTAGTCACAACTTGTGGCAATAAATCCAATACGTGTTAATTAGTTTTCCTGCACTGAAGTTACTAATGCATCCAGGAGATAAAATGGTTTTTTTCAGTTTTGATAAAGCTTTGTTATTTTTATTTCCTATCTGTATTCCTCATGTTGTATAATACATTAAAAAAAAAACCACACCTATCTTTTCAGATAAGAAAAAATGGCCAACTTTGCAACAGTGAATACAGCTATTTCAACCTGCAACTCTTTTTATCCATTATGGAAGTTGTGTTTACAATATGCTGGGCATGGCTCTAGAAGTGTTCTACTACACACAGTCTCTGCTTTTATAGAGCTAGTTTATTTGTAGGAGAGCTTTCACTGAAGGATTTCATGAAATACAGATAAATTGAAGAAATAGCTTGAATGCGTCATTGCTGGAGTACTGAAGATAAATGTGTGCAAATGGAAAACCCTGAACTAATTTAGCCCTTTGCATTTGCCTACGTACTTTAACAAAAGGAAAGAACAAATTAAGCCAGTGAGATGCTGGACACGCTTATAGCCTGTGCCTTAAAACTAAGAGGGGATTAGGCAGCTCTCTGTTCTACTTATTTAGACTGTTAATTTTTCTGTAGTTGTGTCAACAGAATAATCATACAGGCCACCTTCAAAATGTCATCATCCATGTCCTCAGAAACTTGGCTTGCTCAGTATTTGAGAAAGTTTTTGACATCAAACACATGGGGGTTTAGGCATAAATTTATGAACTGGGCGGTAAAAGTACCTCTTGGATAATGGGCACAGTATTTTTTAAGGGGAAACAACAGCTGAGTGTTACATATAGCAAGAGCCATGGACCACTCATGTTTTTAAAAGTGCAAGAATTGAAAGTCCTGCTTACACTGAAGCATGTATGTGCCACAGCATTGCTGCACGGGATTTTGCGTTAATGTCTTACGGGGACCTCAGATACTACATATACTACGAAAGAGAAGTGAGTTGATATATATGACTGACTGCATATGGGTTGGGTTATAGGTGAAAAAGTTTTCCGAAGTTGTCTGCATTTTCCCTTCATGTCTGTCTCTTACAGTAGTGCTTTGTTTCTGAGCGTGACCACCACCAGGACAGCTTGGTTCAGTGCAAACACTGTCTCTTTCAGCCATAGCATTCCTAACGTTAGCTTCCTTTTTTTTTCTCTCCTCTCCCTCTCCCCTGCCCCCTCTCAGGTTGGAAAGGCTGGTGGACGTCCTGAGGAAGAAGGTTGGAGCAGGGACCATTAGGACCGTGATCTGATTGAAAGCTCTAGTCTAAGGAAGCATTCACATCTGGTGACCAGGCTGCTTCATTCAGCACTGTGTAAACACTAAAGCCTTAACTTAGCAAACAGTTGTTAGAAGTGGGACACTCCAGTGACATTCCAAGCTGAGATAAAATCAAATCATAAATGTTTAACTACTTTGCTGCTGAGTTCTGTGATTCGTTGAAATGTTTCACTCCAAACATGTATTTGTTTTTAAGCAGATGCATTGTGGCACTGTGTACTGTGAAAAATGATGTAGATGCTTATTTTAACAGTCTGTCCTCTCGGTGTTTAACTAGACTATAGCCTGCTGCAAGGCACAGCTTGATTGTGCTTTTGAATACTGCAGGCTTCAGGTGCAAAATCCTGCAAAGCAGTTTCAAAATTTAAATCCTTTATGTTATTTACGAGACTGCAAACAGTCCAGTATTTGTATGTTAAATATATTAATTGATAAAGTAGATTCACATTCAAGAAATATCTCTGGCTAGTATATTGGAGATTTTTTCCACCTTACTCATAGCCCATTGAATTGCAGCTAGTAACTGAGAAGGATACATGTATAGCTTTATATAACAGTTGAATAGCTTCTGCTAGTACATGGCATTTTCAACATGCAATGAAAGAAATGGACAGTTAGGTTTCACTGGAGGAACAACTTCATAAATTGTTGTGTGAAAGCCTTGTGACATTGCACAGGATCTCAGACAGTGGGGAAGGTTTCCTGGGTTGATTTTAGTCAGTCCTCTATTCTTTCCTATGAAGGCAAATCTCTCAGATATTCAAAACCACCTTACAGGGTCAAAACCTGCCTTTTCAGTGTAAGGTGGGTCCCTCGCCCCTTTCCTGCAAGGCTTTTTGCTTGCTTCTTCTGGCCCTCTGATTGCTCGGCATCACAGGAGTACCATCCAGGCTGGGTTTGAGGCCAGACGGCCAGCCCTCTGCTTTGTGTACTCCTGAAGCGCCCTGGGACTGAACTCCGAGAGTGAAGGACAGACTCCTATGGGCAGGGGAGAAAATGAGGGGTGGAGAGGAGAAGTTGGGGTACACAGACATTGCAGACCTTACAGATACAAGAGAATTGGACCTAGAGTTAGATTTGTGACCCAGATATCTCCCTGTATTCGGTATATCTTTGTCACATGACCAGAGGTGAGCAGAAAGGTCAGCTATAATCTCTTACTTCAGTAGTGAATGTCAGGAGCGTAGTGGGCTTTAAGCTACTCCCAGGGCCAGCCAGCTCAGACAGGGCGGTTGTAGCTCCTAAAGTTTCCGTTTGCCTACTCTGCTTTGCCTTTAATGTTGTTATGCTGTCTTCCCTCTCAATGTTTGTTGCTAATGATGCAATTATAGGGCAGTCTAGCAGAAGAAAATGAAATTTTAAATTTGGGTAAGAGGAGACATTTCAGTGCCTGATTTTGCTTTCAAGCACTTCTGTGTTAAACCTTCATCATCTGCAGACCTGTGCTCCCCCTAGTTTCTGTTGACCAAACCTAACCCCCTGCAGGGAGATGAGTAGCATTCCTCCTAGCCAAATTTACCCAAGTCGCTTCTAGAAACTTCTGAAGTGCTCCTTTTTGACCTTTGGTGTATCCTAGGATAGCCAGTATGTCTGGAGTCTCTCCCCAGTGCTTACTCAGTGGAAAGAAAGCTCAATGCTTCCAGAGCAGATGGCTGTCACCCCCAGCCCCTTCACCACCTCCCATGTGCTGCTGTCCAGCGCTCAGGCAACTGAGCTGCTCTTTTTCCTGCTGTCCTCGCTGAGCATTAGTTCATTAAGTGAAAGTCAAGGTCTCCTGCGCTGTCAGTGCTGTTGAACCAATTCTGCTCTAAAGAGGTGGTGGGGAAGGAATGAAGATAAACACGTAAGGACTACCGTACTGTGCTAGACCAAAGGTCCAACTAGCCCGAAGACTGTCTTTGGCAATGACCAGTAGTAGATGCCTAGGAAAGGGTACAAAATCAAGACAGAACTAATTGACCTTTCTTCCAAATGGTCTCGCATCAATTTGTTATTTAGAGGTGGTGTCTTTGTTTTTAGCAGCATTTTTTTTCATGACCTGTTTTTTAATCCATTTAAACTTTTAGTATCTTCTTGTTCCTCTCACAAGGACTTCTGCTGTTAATGATGCATTGAGTGAAGAAATATTTCCTTATCTTTGTTATGAACCAGCTCTATTCATTTGCTGTCACCTAGTTTTTGTATTAGATAAACAGTGAACAGCCATTCCCTGTTCAGATATTTTCCATGTCCCTTGTGATTTTATGCATTTGACATCCTTCCCCCACCATCTCTTTTCCAGAGAGAACCTCTAGTCTTTTGTAAAAAGCTGTCCTGTGTTTTTAATCAGCCTTGTCTTGCTAATCTATTTGTTTTCCAGTTCTGCGGTGTTTTAACTGAGATCAAACCAGATATGTGCCTGGTATTCAACATATGGACAAATTGTGACTTTGTCAGTTCTCATAATTATGTTATCTGTTTTATGCTCTGTGCTATTGCTAATCATTTTTAGCAATGCATTTGCTTTATGACAGCTAATGTCTTTTAAATTAGTATTCTATTATAATAATAATAATAACAACAACAATTCTAGACCTTATTCCTCCATTATAATATTCAGCTCAGAGTTCATCATGGGGTGTATGAAGTAAGAACTGTTTTCTGAATGCATAACTTTGCATTTATGGGTACTGAATGTCATGTGTTGGTTTAGCATGCTTTCCCTGGTGACCATGAGCTCCTGTTCCATCTCTTCTCACAGCTCATCTTTACATTATCATAGTATCATCAGCATCCCTATGCTAAATGCAGTGATACGAAATACCACCATCTCCAAATTAACCCCCTTTTCAAGGTGATTTCTTAGTTGAGTTGAACAGCACGCACTATGGGGCAAAGGCCCCTGTAGGACAGTAGAGTCACTTTCCTTCACTGTGGAAGTGATACATTTATGCGTACCCATTGTTTTAATCTTGCTTTGAACTACTTATTTTTCCACTTAAAGATCTTCCCTCTTACTCTGGGGCAGCTTTGATGAAAAAGCTTGTTTGCTACTTTGGAAATGCAAGTTTACTAAATCAGGGCTTGTTTTCCACGCATGAATGTGCTAAATTCTTCCTTCCCCTGGCAGCACCGAGAGCTCCTCACCTTCCCCCAAGTCCTTCTGCCTTTTGAGTGAATAATCTTGTGAGCGCAGGCTTCATACAGCAAGGCTGTTTGACCTCCAGCCTCTTCTGTCCGCTGACTCTGTTTAGGAAAGTAGGATCAGCCAGGCAAAAGCCATCTAGCAGGCTTCATGTCAGATAGAGCTGGTTGTGGGTAATACTTGATTCAGTAAAATTAGGTGATAATTTTTCTTCATAGTTTTCCTTTTAAGACATTGTACCTAAGCTGAAAAAATATTTCCTGACTCTGTCTTATGCCTTGTGCCATGTAGCCTGAAATTCAGTGACCTTTTTAGTGAGGGGTTTTTCTCATCCTGTAGATAATTGACTTTGAATCATAATTAAATTAGGTGTTAATTTAAAAAATTCAACTAGAATTGTTTGTCTTCTTTGAAAAGGACCTTGGGAAATTTACTGTGCTGAGAGGCGAAGATTTGGAAACGGTTGGGTTCTCACTCTTTCTTGCTAACAATGTGGTGTGTGGTCTTTGGCAAATCCCTTAGTGACAGTCATAAAAGGGATGTAGCCCCTGAAGAGATGCACAGGCTCCTGGCGGGAGTTTGCAAAAGCATCCATGTGACTGGCGTCAGAACACTTTTGCTCCTTCACCTGCTGAAGTGAACAGCAGAAGTCACAGGTCCAGTAATGCAGGCCCAGCCTTTAGTGCTCTTGGGTGAGTTTCTGGCCCCATTGAACCCAGTCCGAGTTTTGCGTTTCAGTGTAACGAGGGCGGGAATTCTGGTCTGGTGCATAGGAATAGGCGATAATGATAATATAGGTTAATTTGCTTTTATCATGTAGTTTGTTCATTGAGAACTGATTGAGGTCTATACAGAGCTCTGAAGGTGAAAAGAAGCCTGCCATATAGAGCAGACAAATTCTGTCCTAATTTACGAGAGAAGGATGGGATTGCATCAGATTATGTACCAGGAGTAGCAATTCATTTGCCTCCCAATGGAACAGCAGCTCATGATGAAAGGTGGCTCACCGTAGGCAATGCTTAGGGAGATGGTTGTAATTACTGGTCAAATTAATGTCCCTGCTGTCTTGAAGAGCACCAAGATACTCAGAAACGTCCTTCCCCTGTAAGATTTTGTGTGTTTCTCTTGATGATCCTGCAGCACGTTATGCATTGGGAGCCATTTCTGGTGTATGCCAGGGTAAAATATGTAAATAGCATCGTGTTGGCTCGGGATAAGAGTGTTATTAATGCTTTTCGGCACTGTAATTTTATTCATAGTAAGCCTTCCCTAAGCCCTCACTAATTAACAATATTGTGACAAATCAACTCTAACAGAAAAGAACTGTGGACCTTTAGTCATTTAGTACTGTTTTTCATTCAGGCCACAGCCCAAAATTGGTGATAAGGTTTTCTGTACTAACGTTGGGAAAACTGCTGATATATGAAAAGTTCAGAGCCGGCTCAGTCTTGTTAGTGGAATCCTGTAGATGAAGTCAGTTTGATTCCTTTTTAAATATATTCACAAGAAAGTAAGATTCATTAGTTAATCATTAACGTAGGGGAATATTAAAACTGCTTTTATAAATAAGCCATCATATTGAAATAGTTTAGTAATGTCAATATGTTGTTACAGGTGCATTTATTTATTTATTTATTTGTTCCACATCACAGGACATTTTACAAGATACCTTAATTTTCAGATTAAATGGCTGTATAAGTATTCTTATCAGGTGATCATAAATTGTAACATCTTTAATCCAAGTTTTTTATCTAAATGTCAGGATTTCTCTATTCCTTTATTTTCTTTATTTGGAATAATTCCAGATGAAAGCTGTTAGGTTTGTTGGCTTTTTTATGTTTTAATTTGTACCCCAGAAGATTTTCTTCCCATGCAAGAATAAACCGTGCTGCACATGAAATCACTGACCAGCAGTTTCTCCAATGCTGTGCTTGCTATGGTCGCAGCATTACACGTACGGACTCTTATCGGTGTACCATTTCACATCAGGTCTGCAGAACTGGACTTTCTCTGTTTGTTCTTCTCATGCGTTGGTAAATAAAATATATCCGTGAGTCCAAAAAACCAAAGCGGTGTTCTCATATTAGGTTGATTAGAAGTCAGCTGTTGAGCTTCAGTGGTCTAAACATTTCATTCTTCAGTTTTGTTGGGAGCACACGTGTTCTGGGAGGCTTTTAAACAAATACTTGAAATGGTTGAAAGATTTACATTGCCAGTGCCTGGCTGAATATGTAGTCTTTAGAAAAGACATGGTTTATTTTGGCACCATTTGAAAAACTCAAATATTCTAAACATTTGTTAAGTTCGAGCTTGCACATTTGAACTAAAAGTTTGCATTCCAAAATTTCATCTCAGGTTACCTGTCTCTCTCTCTTTTGTATTTTATAATCCCTTTATTAAAATAAGCTTTTCAAAAGGAGCTGGGTTTGGAGTTTGAGTTTTTGTTGTTAATTGTAAAATATTGCCATTAACTTAATAAATTTTAAGGTAACATTTACCTGGTCACTCTATTCAACTAAACATCAGAAATGCAAAGCCAGAAGTTTTTTCAGAATTTAGGGCTTCATGTGGGTAGCCAAGACTTGGTTGTAAAATTAATCAAATACAGGAATAGTGGTCAAATCCTTCAGTGCTTTACTCTTAGGCATACTATGTACAGTGAGGAGTAAGTTCTAACCCTGGTGGTGAGTGCAGGACCAGCCAATAAACAGGTTGGAAAGGTGCACTGAACAGGTAAAATAGAATAGCTCAAGGAAAAGGAAAAGCTGTCTTTGACCTGCAGTTGATTTTCTGTTCCTTCCATTGGCAGAAGTTGGGGGCAGGGGCAATGTGTGGTCTAATTTTTTATTAAAAAGGAAGAAAATCACCTTTTATTTTCTTGTAACTTTTAACCTGAAACTTATACTGAAACTTAAAAAGTTGAGAATGTATAAACTGAAAGCACCCCAGTTCACCAAGTCCTGGAGCACATCGTTAGGATTGTGCACATGCTTTAAGTATGCTGCCCAGCCAGCTGCCAGCTGCGAAGGGTCACACTCCTTTCTGAGAAGCTGTCACCAGGAGGAGTTTGGCATGTTCCCTCCAGAGTTACCTTGGGCCAAAGGTCCAAACACTGTTGCATTCACAGAAGTTCATCGTTCTCTGAATGGCTTCTGAACATGGTAGAAGCAGATCCCTTGTCGTATGGTAAAACAGCGATATACCCAGTAGAACTGGTCACAACCGCTTCCCAGTGGCCGTGCTAAAGCAAGGTTGTGATAAACTTTGCTAAATACATTACATGAATTTAAGGTGATTAATACTCACATATGAATGTGCACACTGTATTTCGCATAAAATTGAAAAATGTAATGGTTTCCCCAAGAATTCAAAGGATGGAAACTGTGGTATATTTGCTCTTTAACTAAATATTAGCGGAATTAATTCCAAAACCAAACTCATTAAAAAAAAAAGATAAAAATATTAAGATGCACAAATTAAAAACTGCCTTGGTACTACTCTAATTCATTGTCTGAAGCCTCAGGACTTTGTTCTTTAGTATTTGACTTCCACTGGCACAGTGCCACTATTTCACAAGTTTTGTGATCGAAGAGGTAAACTGTTTTCAAAAATCAGTCTCTGAGGAATGAGGCTACTGGTGTCTGAGTTGATACAGATATCAATTTAGAAGTTGAAATCTTGCTTCTAAGATATCTGTAAGTAAGAATAAACTTTTTAAAAAATTAATTAATTTCTTCACTTGGATATTTAGCTTATTCAGAGACATACTCAACTCAGATGCAGCCTCTGTGACAGCATACTGGACTAGAAATAGAATAACAAACAGTAGGAAATCTCCATCAACACACGCTCGTAGCACTAATATCACCCCATTTGGTGCATTAACATGCTATAGAAAATGATCAGCTTTGTTTATTCCACTTTATATAGGGAAAATTTTCTCTCTCACCCCTTACATTGTACCAAGGCATGGAGAACATCAATATTAGAGAAGATGGTTACTAAACGTTAACAACAGAGTTAATCAAGAGAGGGAGACACACAGATAGATGAAGATTAGGAATAGGATCAGCTATGGCATTTGTTGTGTCAGTTTGGTTGAAAATGGTAGTGCAGAAAATGAAATGCTTGAAGCTATGACTGGTACAGCAGACCAGCTCTACCATATCCTCACTGGTGGGGACACTACCCTTACCTACAGTCCAGAAATGTAGGCCTCTATATCCACGGTTTAGGATATGGATATGGAGCTATGGGAATCCAAAACACCATATCAAACATTTTGGGCCTAGGCTTAAGAGCTCAAATCAGCAAATTGAGAAAGATGTAGATAAATCATAGCTTCAAATGGGACTCTTCTTCCTATTAGGCAAGGAAGGCACAAATTGGGACACCTGGACTGCCCTGCTGTTGCTAAAGCAGTGTAACAGAGAAAGTGCAAAACAAAAATTAAGTTTTGAACAGAAGAACAGAACGGAATTGGTCGAAATCCAAAAATGTGTAAGTGTGGAAGCTTTGCCTGCTTCAGACATAGAAAAGGAGGAAAAGTTGTTACAATGAGTGACAGAAACACTTTCTTTTGCTTACACATAGAAGTCTTGAAAACTTCATAGAAGTCAAAGCAAAGTATTACTGCTGTAATATTTGAAAGTGGGTGTCAAAGTTGAAGTGTGAGCATAAGGCTAGGAAATTCATTGAAATTTGGTTGTGTTCAGGTTTTTCAGTAAATTCTTGTTTGATAGGGCAAGCTACCTTAGTTCTAAATTTAAACAACATTTCTAATTAACATTTAGCTGGTTTGATGACTGTATAATCAATATGAAAATTGACAGTGTCCCCTCTGCTTCTCACGGGTTGAGCAGTAGAAGTGGCAGCTGTCCTGTTGCTAAGGCTTTCTTGGTATAACTATGCCACAAAAAGTTATGATATCAAAATAGTAAAGATTGAATTATATTTAATGGGGTCTGATCCCTTCTATAATTTTCATCAATAAATCTCAGCACACATTTAAAAGGAAAATGGACAACAGTAGTACTTTATCGCCAAACTGGTTAAAGAAATGCCTAAATAAGCATTTGACTGTATGTTGTATTTCTTCACTCTGGGCTTGATTAGAATTGACCCAACTAGACTGAGGATTTTCAGGCATATCTTACCAACTTTGTTGGTGTAGGCAGCGCTGCCAGATGTCAGAGCACTATTCTGGCTCTGAAATGCCACCTCTAGTCATCCACAGCTCTTTATCATATTTCTAAGCACTCCCACTCTCTGGCTTAGAAGGTCATGGCTTCTTCTGTCTGAGTGAGTAAAGAATGAGCAGGCCTTGGTTAACCTCACGGAGTCTGGCTCAGTCAAAAGGGTGCTAAGAGGGGCTGCAGCCTTTTTACTGGGCCAGACTGGTGACCACTAGGAACATCTGGAAGATCTGCTAATTTACAGCTCTCAGGGATTTATTCTGGGCTGTCTCCATTATTAGTCCAAGATAATGAGTTGCCACTGTATGAATAAAAGTAAGGGCCATGTCTATAGCACAGTTGTCATTCAGTGGCTTAAAGTTTAATGTACTTTTATTTGCTCAGTAGTTCCTTGAAGTCAAGCTAGAAGATCATATCAGCAACAAATTTTATATGTACAAAGGGAATTTTGTAATCTCTTAAGAAAAATAATACCCCTGTTGGACTGCTTTATAGACTAATGTTTGGCTACTGGGCCATGGAAGAACCTCCAGAGCTGGTTACAACTTCCCAGGAGACTGAGTTTTACCATCCTAACATGTTTTATTTTTTCCTTTTGCCAGCAGCAGCAATGTTCAGCCTTGCAGAAGGGGGACGGGCTCCCTCGGAGCTGAAGGGGAACCTGTGCAGTGCCAGGGCATCCAAAGATATAGGGGTGATACTGTGAAAGTGAGTGGATTTCTAGGGGACCTGTCATAGGGAATGGGGGTCAGCAAGGTTAGTGCTGTCCTGGGGACTGACTGTTCCCCCAGGGGATACTATCCCAGGGGGCAGATGCGTTGCGTGCAGTAACTGATGCCCAGCAGCAGCACAACATGGGCAGTCATGCCTTCTGCTGGCTAGATGACGCTTGTTTCCCCTTCCCTAGGGGTACCAAATTCCTCGTCTGCTGCACACACGTGCACTGCCAAGGTAGCGATGCTCACTTGGCCCTTCAGACCGTATGACCACTTGGGCCCAGACATCTCCTATACTGAATTAAGTTCTTCCTTAATAGTACAGGTCCTCATAAAAGCCAGCCAATAAATATTGATCAGACCAGCTGTGGCCAAGAGGGGTGGTGCTGCATGTACTGGTGAGCCAAGTGGGGAAGGAGAGGTCAAGACAAAAAGGGAGGGAGGAGCAGTGGAGGATCCTTGTAGGGTCTTGAGATACCATCTGGCTGTGGGGTCTCAGCAAACAGAGAACCATTGGCCTCTGTGTCCATAGAGGACTGGAAGCAACTTTTTAACACCGTTCCTGCCCTTGACAACAGCTAACGCCTGTCTGTGTCTGAAGTCACTTCTGTTTTATTTGGGCAATCAAATCTCAGCCTAAGCCATTCACAGAATCCAGTTGTTTGAGTACGTTCAGAGTTTCTGCACATCCTTGCTAGAGAAACACATCACAGGTGCACGAACCTGGACTGTGCCCTGGTGATGGCTGCTCCTCTGCACAGCTCGATTACTAGGTCAGGCAGCAAGAGCAAAGATGTGCAAATGCACCCTGCGCTCTGTGTTAAGCAAAGGCTTGACTTAAGGACTGTGCTGCCAGTGTACAGGGGTATCTGCGGACAGTGAGAGGGACAGCTCTTGCCTGCACAACAACAGCATGGAACACCTGAATACAGCAACAAGTATGCACTGGAACAAAGGCCAGAAAGCTTCATAGTTTTGCTCCTCTTTGATCGCATAATGGAGAAATTCAGCTCAATTGCTTTTGAAGCAGCTAAAAGCCCTGCTTCCTCCACATTTTGCTTGTCTGCTCACAATAACTTTATTTCCCTGGAGCTCTAACAGCCACTAGAGTAAGATTCTTATAAATCTGAACTGCCTGTGCCTAAAGAAAATGCGCTTTCATCAGTGTGTGGTTTTGTGAAATCCCCCAGGACTGTTCTCAACAGTCCTATAAAGCAAATGCACAACAGCCTGTTGTGACTATCCACCCTGAGTTTCAGTCACGGCATTATCCTTGTAATTTTCCAGTCATTGAAATCTGGTCTGCAAATGACTAACATTACACGTTATGAGGTGTTTCATCCAGAACTTCACCCTCACACAGCCTCATTTCCTGTAGAGCCGACCATTTGTTATTGGGTGACCTGCTACCTCCTATCTCATTAAAAGTCATATTATTTTTTTTTTTCAGTGCTACTGACGTTTTATCTTCTGAGGGCTCTTCTAAAACCACCTGCTGCAGGTGCCTAACTAGGTGCTGTGACTATTGCTTTCCACTAGTAGTAAAGCAAGCCAAGGTCTGGCAGGCTGAACCACATATTACCCTCTTGACCCAGGATGTGTAGGAGATATACCACCACCTGCCATAGGCATGTCCTGTTCCCTCCTTCCACCCCACCCCCCCGCCTTGCAAAACCTGTAAATTATGTCTTTAGTTCCTATTCAGTTACTCTTTTACCTAGGTGATTCATACACAACACATGTATCTCGCTAGCTACCATGTCGATTTATGCTGATTAGAATATGTGCATGTAATATCGTTCAACCCAAAGAAAATTATTTCTTTGGCTTGAAAAGCTATTGAGCATTGTAAAGGTGAGAAACCCCGTAGAATTGTTCAACACATAAAAACCACATGGCAGGCTCCTCCTGCTTGATTTACTGTTGGTTTTCTGGTGCACTCACCCTAGGAAAGCTGGATACCAACCAGAACTGCAGTAATTCCAGCACCCCTTGGTCTGTTGGCCACCCCTCAAGCAGGTCCCAGGCTTTCAGGTGGAACTACAGATGTGTGGGGAATTACAGATGCTTGACTAAGGACTTCACAGAGAATCTACTGCTGTTATTGAACTTGTTTTCTAGTCTGTCTTTGTCTTCTTTCAACTTCAGACAAGAAGGTCTCATTAAACTGCTTTTTCCCGAGAACTTAAAGAGCAATTTACTGTCCCATATTCTTCCCCATTTTGAAAACTGGATTAACAGATCACCATTAATCTTCTCTTGGATGAACTGAACAGGGTGAGTTTCTGATATCACTTATCAGGTATTGCTCAGACAGTAAGGCATTTCTAATTCTCGGGCATGCAGATGCTTGAATTGGACACAGCGCTCCTTTCCCGCTCTCAGACATGGTCTGTATGGAGTTGATCTCTCCCTGCCCTTACTGTGTACTTTCCTGATTTTTAGGACCGTGCTCATTCTCTAAGGCACAGCATCACCCCAGGACCTCGTGCCCAGTGTCAGTCCTAGAGTCAGAGTAGGTGTATTTGTAGTCCATCCCTCCCTAAAATTTTCTGGATGTGCTAGAGACCAGGCGGAAGATAAGATGAGGCAGAAAACAATGATGAAAGAGTAAGCTGAAAGAAAGATGGTAAAATGGAGTTAGGAAGCTCATTTCAGTGAACTCTGCTTCATTAACATTGATGTCTGTGTCCTGTATTTTTGTTGCTGGGCCATGAATCTTCTCCAATACGGAAAGAAATAGGTCCCTATCATAACCATCTGAAAGTCAAAAGAGCTGAAGCCAGGTGAAAGTCTAGTAAGGCTGCTACAAAAATAATGCGAAGTGATTGTGTAGTTAATCTTGTTGGTTGAGTTGTGTTCCATGGTGATTTTAATTACACTGTAATTTGAGCTAAGTTAAAGGATGGTAAGAATAGTGGCTGGGTAGAGGTTAGTGGAATGTGAACGGAAAGAAGTGGTTTGGGGGGCAGATCTGATGAGCAGGAGTATCGCTCTGCTCCCAGGGAGGGGGCGAGGCTGTTCTTGGCGTGAGCCGGGCAGGGAGCGGTGCCAGGAGGCAGGCAGGGATGGCAGAGAGAGATGACAGCTGCTGAGCGGGAAGAGTGATACTGCACTGGCCGTGAAAAAGGGGGTGAGAAACACTGCACTGATGCTGGGTAAGAGGGAGGAAGTCAAAAGCGGGACTCAAACGTGTAAGGAAGGATATCACGAGAATAGAACTGCAGAGCTGAACACCAGCGCTGAGCATCCGCCCTCTCAGGCGGACACTTCACAAAATCTATGATGCTGTACCTTGAATTCGCTTGAGTTTTGCCCTGCCTGACAGCAGTGTCTCATGGCTACAGGGGTATCCAGCTAGTAACTCAGCTTTCAGGTCCATCAGTAATGGCTGCATTCAATCACCAGCCATGGCACAGAAGGACCCTAAATTACTACTATTTGATTAAGCAATTCTGTCAGAGCTGTGTGCTCTGCAGCACTTGAAAGAGATCTTATTCAGGTGGACTGGTGTGGCGTGGCAGTAGTTTTTGACCAAAGTATTCCTAGGAATGTTAACACTGAGGTTGAAATACATGTAGCATGGCTACCTTGGAACATAAAGCCAGGTAAGAGGCATGAAGCCATCACTTGTTGAGTCCATGCTGCAGCCTTTTTCTGGTAATGAGGAACTACTGAGGGTCAGTGTTACGAACACTCATTTTACTGATGGGGCCAAATGTTTTGTGTTGATGGGAAAAAAGAGGCACATCTCAGAAAAGATAGGTTGGTTTTTGTGTTTCTGTAGTATGTACTGCGTATGTGGCAAATAAGTCTTATTACTGAGAGGAGAAATGGTAGTTTGTGCTGGCATATAACATATTTCAATGTCTCATATTTCTTAAAAGACAAAAGCAGTCACAGAGATGACAAATGGCCCTGAGCATGGCAGAGCTGGCTGCACCCCTCTAGTTAGAGAGCAGCGTGTGTGCAGAGGTCATGTGGACTCCCTTGAAAGCCAAGAACTCCCCTATAGCAAACTCGTACTATCTCATGGGATCAAGACCACAGATTTCCCCTTTGATTTTCAAGAGCTCTTGTCATACCAAAGAAAAGCCAGCATTAAATGTGTGCCACCTTTGCCCCTGCACTTTGGGGAGCTCTTATCACAGGAGAGACTGCATTTCTGCTTTCAGATTTTGGAAGGACACAGAATCTATTGCACTTTCCTGCAGTGCCCTGGAACATTGGCTTTAAAGCAGAAAACTAATGATGGACAGGCGGCAAAACAAATTCTGTGAAGCTGGCTTTGTGAAGAAGCTGATCCAACTTTCTTTTTTCTTTTTTTTTTCTTTTTTTTTCCATCCCCAGAAAAAGCAGGTCTCAGAGTAGCTAGCTGGAAGCCTTTTTTGCTTTTTTCCATTAGATGCAGGACCTAATTTTGTAGATTTAATAGCAAAATTCGTATTTGATTTGCTTCTGTTATATGCTTGCTTAGAGAAGATTTTAATTTACCTGTTTTCCAAGCATAAAGGTATGGATTTCCAAGACATACAAAGTAAGAACTATGCCATTTTAGTAAAAATTACTAGAATTCTATTTGTTGTTTTCATGATCCCATTTTCTAGTCCTGTGTGTCAGCATTTTTTCTGTATAGACTCTGTGGCTTGTATGCAGTCTTGCTTTTGCTATAACTGTTTCTTGACAGCAGGATCAATCCTGCTCCTGCCAGGTGCTGAAACTGCTGAACTTGCGTTGGCTGAATAAAAGCTGTGGGTGCGACACCAGCAGCTCTTAGCTCCCCTCTGTGGAATGCTACATTTGTATTAACATGTATCTTTCTTTGTGATTTTTTTTTTTTTTTTAACTGAAAATGATGCCCTTTAAAATCTCTTCCTGGAGAGAGATTGAGGAGAGAGAAAAAAAATACACTCCCCTTGGAATTTAACCTTAATTTGAACCAAGATCGGTGAAAGAAAAGCACTTTCGTGCATTGTTCACCAGCTCCACCCAGCCAGCCCCTTATCTAACCTGAGTCTCTATTGCCTATAGCTTTGTAACTTTTGCAGTAGTAGGCTCCACATGCTCTTACATGCTTTAAGATCAACCTGGAGACACTGTGACACTATACTACCAAGAAACACCTCATGATCCTATCTTGCAAGTCCTGAGACTGCCCAGTGCAGCAGCAGGGACTGTCCTTCCACAGGTTTATAAAGGGCCTGGTGCATACTGCAAATAAACTACCGTGGTTGTTCCTGACCACGAGCAAAGGTGACGGCAGCTTCTGAAACCCCTGAGTCAGCCGCTCCCTACAGCTCAAACCAGGAGATATTCAGACATTAATAACTCTTTGTTTTAACCGGATTCCTTGGTTTTCTTTTGCCTTTAGAGGGAAGCAGCCAACCCTTGATTTGGATGACGTCAGCTCCGGGTCAAAATTCAACCTTAAACACAAACATAAAAAAGCAAGCTTCCTTGTTTGGTGTTCAGAGGCGGACTTCCACTGTACATCTCCTATCGTCTGCACGGAGGGGAACAGCCAGTAGATTGCTTTCCTATTACTTTTCACTTGCTAGGAAAGGCAGACAGCTGCTCCAGGTGTGGTCCACCTTCACCCTGTCTCCTATCCCCTATCAGCCATCTGCTCCCTGCAGTCATCTCCCTTTCCCAGCCTCCCTCAGTTTCTCCTGGCTTGTGACCCTTTGGTCCACCTTCCCCTGCTTACTGTCTGCTTTATAGCCCGCCCTTCCATGTCCTCAGTCTTTCCTCCAAGCCCTCATTGCTGGTTGTTCCCATCCCTGCTTCTTTCACGCTCCACAGTCGCAGGTCCTCTCCCTGGTTCTCCAGGGTCTCGCGTGAGCCTGGCTTCCCGAAGCCCATGGCCCTTTTTGCTCAGCACTGTCTCCCTTCGCCTGCAGGCATTGGTGCCACCCCTGCTAGCAAAAATGCTGTCCGTCGTCTGGGGAGCAAACTTCTTAAAACTGAAGGCAGGAGTCAGGCATTCATGATGACTACTTCAAATAAAGACCAAATATCGTGCAGCTCAGGAGGAAAGAGAGGATACTGTTAAACGCACCAGTGGCTTGCCACGTAACCTCCCCTTTTTTAACAACCGCCGGCTGCTTTTCTGTTAAAGAGGTGTTTTGCGAAATGCCGTTTGTTTTCGTTCTAGATAGCCTAGTAATAAAACCCTTCAAGGAAATACTGAGTATAGCATTGTTCTTACACTCCTCGAGTGTTTGAAGGCCCCTTTGGAATGAGCGTGCACCAGGAGACAGGAGGGAGGAAGCAGGAAAAACTGAAATAAGAAATATCAAGGAGACACGGTCAAGCATGAATCATTTCGGTCTTTCGGCTGAACCCGAAGCAAGATCAGATTTCACATGCACCCTCGACGGGGCTGGCATTTTCACACACGCTGCAAACCCGTTGGCATGGAGGTGGCTTGATTTCATGGTTTTCACAGGGGCCATTGGCATATGTTTAATCCCGACCTGGGGGGGG
>Ga0065711_1028895_pt1 | contig 38643 bp, 23 predicted proteins | sample Hoacrofraction12_FD_59098 | JGI IMG/M metagenome (GOLD analysis project Ga0065711, IMG submission 59098) | Hoatzin crop microbial communities from Cojedes, Venezuela - Epithelial fraction 12 v2 (version 2) | ecosystem: Host-associated > Birds > Digestive system > Esophagus > Crop | place...
TGGTTGTGTTTTCTCCTTATTTGTATCGTTGTTGTTCCTGTTTTCCCTCTGTTTGCTGTTCTGTTAAACTGCCCTTATCCCGACCCACCAGTTTCTGCCTCTTTCTTTTTCATTCTCCTCCGCACGCCGGCGGGGGGAGGGGCGGCCGCGTGGCGCTTTTGTTGCCGGCGGCAGCTGAAACCAAGACAGAACTCATATGACATTTTAATGGTTTTATGTACTGTTCCTTAAAATGTCATATGTATGTGACAGGAGTAAGTTACTATCAAGTTGTTACGCTTTTCAGTGGTACTGGTTCCATGCAGTCTTTTTCTCTGAGGTAAAGGCAAGATGGTATTTTCAATTACCACCCCGTTATCAGAGGCTTATGGAAATTCATAACAACATTTAGAGTACCTGTAATTATGGTAGCTGCCTAGGTATGTTTACAGAAGCTGCTTTGTAGTTGTCTTCAGAAAGAAGCATAGCAGTCTGCCCGACTGCTGCAAACAGTTCATATGCAGAGGAAGCCTTCATGTTGTGCTATTTGTGTAGAAATATCTGACGCCAGACCCTGAGTTATGGCATCAGTGGAAAGATAATGAGATCTCATTTAAACACATTTGAAAAATGAAATACTGAAAAGGTGGAAGCTAGATTTCTGTGGAAAAGCAGACAGGTGATTTTTGATGAATAATGGAATTCTTAGGATTTTCTATCTTTATCAATATCAGCAGAAAGAGGCATATTTCATTGCTATATTATCATTCCTCTTTTGCATTTCCTTTTCCTACCCAAAGCTGGATACTGTTAATCCTTGATCCTACCAAAGCAGCTCTGTGTGGTATTACTGGGGTGATAGATTAAGGGCCAGAAGTGTTTAAGGAAGTTAGAGTAGGTTATCCTTGTAATCTCAGAAGTGTAGTTAAGATTTCAGTTGTACCTGCACATGTGTGTGTTTGGTCAGTGAATGAAATTGAACAGTTGAAGAAATGGCCCTAAGTTCAAATTTACATTCAGGGAGCCAAAAACTTTTATGGACGGTGCTTATCTCTGTAAGTTTGAACTCAAATTACAGAATCACAGAATGGTGGGGTTGGAAGGGACCTCTGTGGGTCATCTAGTCCAACTCCCGCTGCCGAAGCAGGGACTCTTACAGCAGGCTGCACAGGACCTTGTCCAGGCAAGTCTTGAATATCTCCAGAGAAGGAGACTCCACAACCTCCCTGGGCAACCTGTTCCAGGGCTCCGTCACCCTCAGAGTGAAGAAGTTCTTCATCATGTTCAGATGGAACTTCCTATGCTTCAGTTTGTGCCCATTGCCCCTTGTCCTGTCGCTGGGCACTACTGAAAAGAGTCTGGCCCCATCCTCCTGACACCCACCCTTCAGATATTTATAGGCATTTATAAGGTTCCCTCTCAGCCTTCTCTTCTCCAGGCTGAACAAGCCCAGCTCCCTCAGCCTTTCCTCATAGGAGAGATGCTCCAGTGCCCTCATCATCCTCGTAGCCCTCCGCTGGACTCTCTCCAGCAGCTCCTCATATTTCTTGAACTGGGGAGCCCAGAACTGGACAGAGTACTCCAGACGAGGCCTCACTAGGGCAGAGTAGAGGGGGAGGACAACCTCCCTTGACCTACTGGCCACACTTTTCTTAATACACCCCAGGATCCCATTGGCCTTCTTGGCAACGTGGGCACACTGCTGGCTCACAGTTAACTTGTCCACCAGCACACCCAGGTCCCTCTCTATAGAGCTGCTCTCCAGCAGGTCCACCCCAAGCCTGTACTGATGCATGGGGTTGTTCCTCCCCAGGTGCAGGACCCTGCACTTGCCCTTGTTGAACTTCATCAGCTTCCTCTCTGCCCAGCTCTCCAGCCTGTCCAGGTCACGCTGAATGGCAGCACAGCCTGCTGGAGTATCCACCACTCCTCCCAATTTTGTGTCATTAGCAAACTTGCTGAGGGTACACTCTAACTCTTCATCCAGGTCATTGATGAAGAAGTTAAACAAGACTGGTCCCAGTACTGACCCCTGGGGCACACCACTAGCTACAGGCCTCCAACTAGATTCTGCACCGCTGATGACAACCCTCTGAGTTCAGCCAGCTCTTAATCCACCCTTCTGTCCACTCATCCAGCCCACACTTCCTGAGCTTCTGTAGGAGGATGTTGTGGGAGACAGTGTCAAGAGCCTTGCCCAAGTCAAGGTAGACAACATCCACGGCTCTCCCTTCATCTACCCAGCCAGTCATGCCGTCGCAGAAAGCTATCAGATCGGTCAAGCATGATTTCCCCTTGGTGAATCCATGCTGACTACTCCTGATAACCTTCTTTTCCTCTACTTGCTTGATGATGACCTCCAAAACGAGTTGCTGACGTTGTCTTAAGATGGTGAGAAATAGCGGTGACAATTTAAACGATCAAAGTTTTATTTTCGTATGTTTGGCCCTCAAAGTCAAGGGGAAAAAAAGTCCAGGAAAGGTGATTTTTGTATCCAGTAAATAATATTTTAATAGCTACACAAATATGACACAGTAGCTACTTCGTATTGTCAATCTCAAGATTTGGAACAGCAGTAGTGAGACAGCAGCCTAGTCTCTCTAATCCTACTCTACCCAAAATGGTTCTTGGATTATAAATTAAGTTTGAGGGGGTTTGAGTGGACATCAGTTATGTCATTCTTACTCTTTCTTATTTGTTGCAACTACACCTTTTGCCTCTGGTATAAGATTTCTCTGTGTGATTGTATTTGAGTAGAATTCTTAGGGCCACATTGTGTAAATTTTTGTGTTGATGTCTTCTGCTGACTTTGAAATGTGCAATTCCACCTGTGTCCATAGCTTCTTAGAAGGCAGGGAGGGGAAAAAACAGGAGTAGGAGGAGGGAAGAAAAAAAAACCAAACCAGACAAACAAACCAAACAGAACATCTCAGGGACGTTCTGCACAGAACTGCCCAAAACTTGGCATCTCTTCCACACCATGCTACTCTTGCAAGCCTTCACTGAAAGGCTGGCACACAGAAAGATACCACAGCCTGTTTTTCTGTGATCCATTGTTGGCCAAAAGAAGTTTGTCTGAATTGAGCCCGAGTATTTGGGTTGCTACTTTTGACTTGCTCTTCCGTAAAAAATAAATTAACACCGTGGCAGTAACCTCGCATAATATTTTTGTGGTGGGATTTCCTGGAGAATTCTTGAGTCAAAATTATTGTGTTGGAATATTGATGTTGTGCTGGAACACATGATCAGCTGATCACATCTGTGTTTTCTTTCTTTAAATTTATTTCAAGAAATTAATATTCATTCTGTGCTTTAATAAAGACTGCATAATGCTATTTGCATTCATGCAACTGAAGAATGCCTTCTTTGAATAACTTCAGAGACTTTGAAAGGGATGTAGATTCTTAATGTTTTGGATTGGTGGTACTTGATCTTTAACGCTATCAGGCACAAATTCAGGGAAGATAGGAACATCCTGATTTTAAACGTGCTGTTTTTTAGAAGTTACAGCTGTCCATCTCGTCTCTGTCCTGTGAAGCCTGTCTTACCTGATCATAGCTCTTGATTTCCTTAGGTGTTTCAGGAAATACTGTGCAATTCTTTCCTAGTATGGTCCACTCTTACTTGTATTTTCAGAAGTAAATTGTTTAAATAGATTATTTTGAAGTATTACTGCTTTTATTACTTGGCATCCATCTGAAATGAGTAAATGCAAATCTGTGGTGTCCTGCATCGTGTTTTAAAGGCTTTCTTTGGGGCATTTTTGTGAGTCAGTCTCAGCTCATGGCAGGAAACAAAGCTAAGAATAGGTGCTATTAGCCTCGGTGGTACAGCTTTAAAGAATACTTTTCAAAGGTAAGGGAGGAAGACATAGTTTAATTTTATGCTGCTTAGCCCCCGTGTGCTGAGCTTTACCATACCTCAACTGGAGAGATTAGACCAAGGGGATGAAACTGTCTATGTTGCAGCTGTTTTGCTTCTGATTCCTGGTTTCTCCTGTTGCTGCTGATATTCTTGAAGATTACTGTTTATTAGCTGCCTCTCTGTGCTACTGATTTATTTTGGTCATGGGACTCTAGCTAAAAATTTGAATTTCAGGGGCAAAAATGTCAAAGGGTTAATAAAAAAAAATATTTTGATTTGTTAGAGTACTGTCAAATAATGAAAATCAAACATGAGTGGTGCTGCTTGCTACAAACTCTTGCATGTTTGATCTGTTTTTACTGCATTTGCATTAGTATACTTCTCCTTTTCTGTCTGACTTTAATTGTAGCTTTTTTTTTTTTTTTTTCTAGTTCAGGAAATACTGAGGTAACTCCCTTTTTGCCTTTAAATATAAATCACTTTTCATTCTTCGTGTCTCCATTGTCTCCTTGCAGTTAGGAGTGATGGATTAGAATTAGGCTGCAGCACAGATTGGGAAAATCTCCCAGCATCCTCTTCCCGCAGAGGTATCAGCTTCCAGCATTGACTCTAGCTGCTGCCACTCTAACTGACATTTCTTTTGAATCCGGCTATGGAGAGTGCCTGTGATGCCAGCTGCTGGCTTGTGAACTTCTATCCTTTTATTCTTTTTGCTTGATATGTCATTAATGAAACCTCATGGATATTGAGAAATAAAACAGAATCAGGTTTCTCTTTATGCTTTTCTTCATTTTTTTTTTTTTTTTTATGTGTGTGCAGTGGAAAAAGAACAGAGTGAACGAAGCAGCACTTATTTTTGCATAAGGACTATATTTACATACCTGAAGTTAACTGAATTAATCCTGTAAGTATATTATCTCTGCCTACTCGTCCCTGAAATCATGAATGTGGTAGTCAGATTTATGGGGTTTTATCTGTGAAAATTTACTTTGGCAGATATATTGAACACTTAAACTACGAAAATATTTTTTTAGATGGACTTCCTTGAAAAGGAGGGAAAAATGATATATTCACAATGGGTTTATGAAAGAATTGTTTTTCCTCTGCACTTTGCAGTGGTGAACAATGCTTTTAGAGAGCAGAAGCTTCTCTGATGATGTCAGTGCTTAATCAGCTTGGATGCTGTAGGTTGTAGAACACCGCAAGGTATGTATTTTGGGATGTCATGCTTTAAAAAGTGGTAATTTGAGGATTTCAGACTTGTAGTTATTTTCTCCATTTATAGAGTACGTCTTCTACTCTTGGTAGCTGTGCTGATTTAACCATATGAGGTTATATAATTTTTGACTTAAATATAAATGATTTCATGGGATGCAGTTCTGTGCTTTCTAAGTGCTAGATGTTAACTACAATATGGTGTGCTTTGAGAGATTTTAGTAATTTAAGATCTTTATCATTAGCTATAAGCTCACGGTGTAATAATTTCTGGTAGATGGGTTTGAAGTTTAGGAAGAGTGTCTTACTAGGATCACACTGTCCTAATTGTCTCTGGATCTGAGCCCATATTTGTGTGACGCAGTGTTAGTCCCCAAAACATCTGGCCTGATCTGATGTCCTACTTGCTGCATGATTTATTTCTTTTTTTTTTTTTTTCCATAGCAAGATAAGGGGAATTTTTATTTGGTATAAAACTGTCAGTAAGCTGTCGTTCTTTATATATAGTAGCTCTTTCAGGAGGATCTTTTTCAACCTATTTTCTTGTCAGTGTGTCTTATTTAGACCTACTTTCTAAGGGATAAGTTGGAGATTATTTTTTTTGTTTGTTTTTAGTGAACCTCTATTTTCTATATCTACATAGTGTATATTAAGTTTTGGTAATATTGCTGTCTGCCATATTTAGGTGCTCATTTTTCTGCATGGCATTGCCTGTATTGACCTCAGCTGGATTATTTGATATAAACTGTTACCTGATAAAGGGTCTTCCAACATAGTAAATTCTCGGTTTACTTGCAGAGATCTCATGTTAAAACATGCATCTAAAAATACTGTTGAACCACTGAGTTCTATTAATAAATCTGATGACAACCTTCTGTAGTGCTGTGCATTTCAATTAGTGTCCAGCAGAACAGTGTAAAGCGGATTTTTCTCTTACCTGCAAACTGCTACTGCTTTGTGGTTTTTTTTCCCCCTCTGTCAAACTGTGGTCACTGCTAACTGCCTGTGATATGATCGTTTTGCTGTCTGTTTTTAGGATTGCATGTGTTTTGCAATGCTGTGTCAAATTCATGCTAGCGTAGCTTGATACGCTTGAATAGGATTATTTCATAAGCATTTTAGTGATCAGATAAACTTTATGTGCATGTTCCGGTGGGTAAGTAGTAACCCAGGTAGTTGTCATGTCTTGTTCCCACAATATGGCTGATTCGTTATGGAAAATTTGCATCTTGCTTACTGTGCATGTACAGTGCAATTCACTGTTCAACTTAAAAGAACTTGGTGTCAGGTAAAGCTGCTGATGTTTGTTTTTCCGCTCAGGCTGTAAAAACACCTGACTTGCAATAAATTGATTATTTGTTTAGTGAATCTGATTAATGATCAGTCTGAAACTGGAACATTTGTCAATGCTCAAGTTTCTTTTCTTTTTTTTAAAGAAAAAAGGAGGGGTGTGTGTGGCTAGAAATGTACCTGTCTCTCTGTGTGTTTCAGAGGGGTGGATTGTGATGTTGGCAATGGTGGGTGCTGGTCAGCCAGTACAATGAGTTTAGTCTTGGCACTGTGTCTTACGGCACCTGAGAATCAACCAGAAAACCAGCTTTGCCTTGGTTTTCTTGCTTTGTGCTTGTTCAATTGCTTTGTTGCATCTATAGAGTAGTAATAATACATGAGGATACAGCAATCAGTATTTTCTTGTGGGGTTCAGATACTGCATTGACAATAACTACATAGATGGGAAAATTCCACGTATTCACTAGAAGAGACTGTCAGGAAAGTTCCTTTATCTCATCACCCCTCCCTTCTCCCTCAGTCATGGACATAAAGTAAGTGTTGGGAAGCAAAACCTTTTGATCACTTTCTTGTGTTTTGTTACCAGATTCTCATGAAGTGGCACCGTAGGTGCTGGGCTGCTTTCTAACTAAAACAAAGACAGTCCTGTGCATGGCCCCAAAGCTCAAGATCACCAGCAAGACTTACATGCAGAATGTAAAGCAAAGAAACGTTACCAGTCTTCTGACAGGTGGTGGTCCAACTTTTAAAGTTTAAGGTCAAGATGAGACTTTTAAGAAAGAATTTTTGTTTGTGTATAAAGTTTTTGGTGTGTTCGAGGGTATTTTAATGCATTTCATTCATAAGACACTATTAAAAATATTTCTACTGCCGTGGGCAGTAATAATTCCTAAAATGAAACAGTTGTCTCCTGTAGCTAAATATGCATCTGTGAAGTTCAGAGAAGCTAAAATTAGAAATTGCTTTTCTATAAAGGAATAGAGGGCAAACACCCCTCCTAAAATGACAGCAGTCCATCCCCTTGGGTCCCCCCAAGCTTCTGATCTGTGAGGAACAGATCTCTCTTTGTCTCGTCCTTAGATTACAGGTGTCTGGTAAGGTATAATGATTGGTCAATTAAAATATTCTCTTAGTGACAGTCCAATAGTCTGTGAAAAGCTGTCAGTCTGAACTTTTTTTGACGATGCTAAGGTAGAGATAAAAACTCCTAAAGTTGTTCTTGGTGCATTTTCATGCATACCATATTAATAATTTCTGATTTTCAAAAAGGGCAGCTGCCTCTTTATTTTCTCATTTAGTTACATCTTCTCTTCTTGCTGTCTCTGGTTTTTTGAGAGCTCCAGCTCCTTTTCTACAGCTGTTGCTTTTGCAAGTGCAGGTTTTAGTGCTTACTCTTTATTACGTATACAAATGTATGATATCAGCTAGCTGTTGTTTCTTTTCTGTCTGCATCAGCATTTCTGCCACAGCTGTAAGACAAGGGAGAAGAAAGAATATGATTAAAAAAATCAAAACCAAACACCACCAAAGCCAACAATAAACAAAACCCCCAAAACCAACCAACTAAAAAACTCAATGCTATTAAAGAAAAGGAAGATGCCTTAGTGATGAGATTGCTTGATCGTGCAGAGGATAGTATAGGCACAACCGTTGTTATTATGACTACCATCCAGGGATTCACCGATACAGATTTACAAATAGCTGACTAGATGATACTATCTGTCTAGTGCTGAGGAAGGCACAGCCTCACTGAACTGGATTGCCTGGAAGCATGTCATTTCCATCCTCTGTTACCATTTCTGTGGGTGGCTGTGTGTCTCCAAAATCCAAGTGAAAGCTCGTACCCAGGAAGGGCTTGGGTGAGAACAATGCTGCTTGCCTCTGTCTGCTGAAGAGTGTTTTTAAATACAGTGTTCAGTAAAGTCCCGAGGGAGGAAAAAATGAAAAGAAGTCTGTTACCCTAACGGATTTTGGTATTGCATATATAGCAAGCTGTGTAAACCAGTATCATTTAAACTAAATTACCATTGTTGTGGGTGTGTGTCTGTTGTGTGTTTTTGCATGGGGTTTCTTGATTCTTTTTGTTTGCTTTTAAAAAAAACTGCTTGTTGTTGAATGGATCATGATATAGTAAGATTTTAGAGTAATTTCTGCCTGTTTGCAAATTTGGCTAGCATAGCACTGGATAGTTTTGCTGCCAGTTGGGTTTCCTTAAATGAATGTTTAGCACACAGACTACAACATGCGTTGGTGAAGTTCTGAAACAGTGAAGACATTACGCCTTCAAAGGAGTTATTTTATCAAGTCTGTCTTGCATCAGCATGAAATTCTTTCAGTGCTTCCCATAAGCTGATAATGTTTCCATTGAATATGGAAACTACACAATTTTATTTATCTAAAATTCATACTTAGTATAAAAAGGGATGTGTGCATAATGAAAGCAAATTTTGCTGTGGAGGTAGACTATGAGTAGTTTATTTACTATATGGGTAAAAAAAGTTAGCATTTGCTGTACTGGTCAGATAGCTGTTTGCAGATAGGAAGTGATTTATGTAAGTTGGAAGTAATTTCAAACTTTTAGCCTTACGGCTTAAGATTTTTCTGTTGTGTGATTATAACTGGTGTTGAAGTCTTGGTTTTACAAAAAATGGTAAAATGGCTTGCAAAAAAATATCTGTTTACAGCAGAAAAACTGTTGATCATGTGGTGTCGTATCTTTCCCTGATTAGCTTTAACACAACATCAGATTAAGAATCCTTTTTGTTCGTAAACTGGAAATGATTGGCATTTAAAAAATACTGGGATGCCTTTAATGTAAAGGATTTAACATGCTTTAATTTTTTAGCTGCAAGAAACATCTAAATGTGAGAAATGTTACTTGATTTGATTCCCCTTTTCTGTTTTCCTCGCATATGGAGAACAATTCGTAGCATGCGTACAGATAGAAAAAGAAAATCCAACCTCATGAAGACTTGCCTGATGCACCTTGCTTTTTCAGATCCTGATTCCTGTACCTGACCAGCAAGATACTAAAAGACATGTGCCAGAAGTAGCATAGTGGTGGTGTGAGGGGTGTGTATTGTTCCTTACTCAGGTCAGTAGTCCTCAAAGAGGATGATACATGCTGTGCTTTCATGAGTGTTCCTTAGATTCAAACTTGATACAGAAAATGTTCCTGAAAGTGGTGCATCTCTGCTTGTAATTATTGGAAAAAAAAACCAAAACCAAAACAACCCACAAAAAAAAGCCAGTCACATGCTTGTGTGTTTTAAGCGTAGTCCCTTGCAATAAGAAGAAAATCCTACATAACTAGAAAGCTACTCCCTTTGCTTTCATGAACATTTCCTAATGTTCACTGTGTGTAGGTCTGTGGATTTTACTACCAAGGACTGTGTAACTGTTCAGCCACCCTTCACTGAACTGTCCTGAACAGAAAATGTAGACCTAACAGAATATCTCAGTAGGATTTAGCAATAAGCTCATTTTGTTAGCCTTTACTTCACCTCGTAGGACTGTTGGTGGGTATTTGCAACGAGGAGTGGTACTGCCTGCTGCTCTGTGGTGAGTGGGTAGGTAGGACTCCTGCAACGTGTCTCACTGTTTGTCTGATGAGACATACTTGTGTTGCACCTCGGTGTCTTTGCAAGAGATTGACAAAAGTGATAGCAAATAACATTGTGCTTCAGGGAATGATCCAGATGAGATTTTGGCACATCACTAAGCAGAATAATGAAGTTCGCTCTTATATGAGTGATGGATGAGTGGGATAAGAGGAAAAAGATTTTTCTTCTCAAATGGCTAACTTAATGGTGAGGAGTAATGTGCTTTCAAAATATGAAGAAAAGTATTTGAAGAGGTAATTCCAGATAGCAGAACTAGTAACTGAGCTTTCTGTATGCTTGCTCAGATATGATGGGTACTTCTGGGTGTGTGTTACTATTAATGCGAAAGTAATTGCTATTGGAGATTGCAAGTCTTCGTGGTCGTGAGCTCCACATGTAAAAAGAAGGCCAAATGCAGTAACAGATTTTTCAAGGACATCAACATTCAAAAATGTTCATAAGGAGATGAGCAATCCTGGAAACATTTTGCAGAGATAGGAGACCACCATTTATCTGGAAGAATATTAGATAGTTACTAAGAATCATAGTTCAGTGATGTTTCCTTAAACAGAGAAGATAGAGATGTTTCTTATCAGTTACCCATGGATAGAGACACTAGTTTGCTTTTCCTACATGAAGATTACCAGAAGAATTTGATAGTGTACAGAGGCAAGGTGTTGAATCACAAGAGGAATTGACATAAGTTCGTGAACAATAAAATAATTGAAGAATTCTGATTTCTGTATTGTTATTTTATAGGCTAGGCAGAAAGAAAGCTTTCTATCACAGTGAAGGATGACTGTGTTTTCCCTTTACTGAGGCTGAAGAGAGAGGATAGTAGTACACTACTACAGGAATTCCTATGCTTGAATAGAATATGACTGGCAGGGATCAAGAGATAAGAACTTGTTTATTACCAGTTTCCTCATTCTTAAAGCATGACAGTTGAATATTGCAGAATTAAGAATGGAAGTATCCTTGTTCTAGTGACACACTGCTAATCTGAGGCATAGTTGAAAATTAAAAACACAGCAAAAAGGAGGACACCAGGGACAGAAATCCTTCGTGCTACAGCAACACGCGGTGTCTGGGTCATTTGGGTTTAACAAGTGTTTGGTGATGTGGTGGTGGCAGTTCTTAAATGTTTTGGAACTTTCCTAAATAGTAAGACCAGCTTAAGAGGACATCTGGTACATGTTGGTATGTAAAGCCATGCAAGATGTGAACTCGAAGTGATGGTTTAATAACATCTCTGAGCTGTAAACTGTGACCTTTTATTCTATAGTTCGAGTATAGCTTTTGATCTTGGCTGGGAGAAAGTCTGCCAGGGAGGCAGTGGGTTCCAGCCCCCCAGGACTCTGTTGAAGGCTTGAGTCTAGTTTCTGCTAAGCATGTGTGGCAGTACGTGTTGACATAGAGCTCAGTGCCACATATGTGGAAGAAACACAGTGTGCCTGCACTATAGTCCCCTCAAGAAGCGAGGGAGGGGAAGAGGCATCCCGTCAGCTAAAAAAGCATCAGAATCACCACTGTTCTTGGACATTACAAAGGATCAATACACTTAAAGTAGAGCAGTGTTCAAAAATACCCTGAGCCTCCTAGCCAGGTAGATTCTGGTGAGGATCAGCTGCTGTTTACCATTAAGAAGTCATGTTCTGAGTATTTAAGATGCGTGACAAGATGGTTACTCTTTTTGACGTGGTAAAACGTAAACAGTTAATTATTGAGTATTCAGATTGAAGATATTCATTACTACAAAGGGAAAGATCTACTTCAGAAAGTACAGAAACATTCTGACTAGTCACTGAGTAGCAGATTTTGACAGTTTGATAGGACTATATGATTTACAGTCTTCCTGCAGAGGACAAGAACCACCTAAGAACAATACATTTTAATGCTGTTTTGTCATCATTAACTTTTGGCAGTAAATATTCTAGCAGATACCTGCTTGTATGTTACTCAGAAGTGCTACAGATGGTAGTTTCTTGCTGGCCTACCTTTTTATACTGTGGTTGACACCCAGAATGGTTTTTATTTGACTTTAAGCAAACAAATGCCTCTAAAAGATTATTCTTCTAAGGAAGCTTCCATAAGTGTTAAGGGTCACTTGTTTGCAAAAGTAGTTATTTGCTGGGAAAGTGTGCTCTTAGATGTAATCATAGACTCATTAAGGTTGGAAAAGACCTCTAAGATCATCAAGTCCAACCATCAACCCAGCAAGACCATGCCTGCTAAACCATGTCCCTGAAGTGCCACGTCTGCATGTTTTTTGAACACTTCCAGGGATGGGGACTCAACCACCTCCCTGGGCAGCCTGTTACACTGCTTTACAGCTCTTTCAGTGGGGAAATTTTTCCGAATATCCAATCTAAACCTCTCCTGACTCAACTTGAGGCCATTGCCTCTCGTCCTATTACTAGTTATGTGGGAGAAGAGACCAACACGCACCTCAGTACAACCTCCTTTCAGGTAGTTGCAGAGAGCAATAAGGTCCCTCCTCAGCCTCCTCTTCTCCAGACTAAACAGCCCCAGTTCCCTCTGCTGCTTCTCATAGCACTTGTTCTCTAGACCCCTCACCAGCCTCGTTGCCCTTCTCTGGACATGCTCCAGCACCTCAATGTCCTTCTTGTAGTGAGGGGCCCAAAACTGAACACAGTACTCGGTGTGCAGCCTCACCAGTGCCGAGTACAGGGGCACGATCACCTCCCTACTCCTGCTGGCCACGCTATTCCTGATACAAGCCAGGATGCCTTTGGCCTTCTTGGCCACCTGAGCACACTGCTGGCTCATGTTCAGCCAGCTGTTGACCAGCACCTGCATGTTCTTTTCTGCCGGACAGCTTTCTAGCCACTCTACCCCAAGCCTGTAGGATGTGTGGGGTGGTTGTGACCAAAGTGCAGGACCTGGCACTTTGGTTCAGCCTCATACAGCTGCCCCTAGCCCACTGATCCAGCCTGTCCAGATCCCTCTTGAGGGCCTTCCTACCCTTGAGCAGATTGACACTCCCACCCAGCTTGGTGTCATCCACAAACTTACTGAGGGAGCACTCAATCCCCTCATCCAGATCATTGATAAAGATATTCAACAAGATTGGCCCCAAAACTGAGCCCTGGGGAGCACCACTTGTGACCGCCTGCCAGCTGGATTTAACTCCGTTCACCACCACTCTCTGCGCTCACCCATTCAGCCAGTTCTTCATGCAGCAGATAGTACACCTGTCTAAGCCATGAGTTGCCAGCTTCCCTAGGGGAGTGCTGTGGGAGACAGTGTCAACGGCTTTACTAAAGTCCAGGTAGATAGCGTCCACAGCCTTTCCCTCATCCACTAGGCGGGTCTCCTGGTCATAGAAGGAGATCAGGTTGGTCAAGCAGGACCTGCCTTTCATGAACCCATGCTGGCTGGACTGGATCCCCTGGTTGTCCTTCACATGCCCGGTGAGTGCACTCAATATGAACTGCTCCATAATCTTCCCCAGCACCAAGGTCAGGACGGTAGTTCCCAGGATCTTCCTTCCGGCCGTTCTTGTAGATGGGCGTCACATGCATCTTGTTTTTGTGATCCTTATCATAAAAATACCATCCTCTCTGTATAACCTCCATTTTCAGGAAACCTTATTTTCACTCTTTTTGTTTGTGCCAGATGTGCTTCTAATGTGGGTGTCTTAAAACTGAATTGTTATTGCTACTTTCACGTTTTTGTGGTTTTTTTCCCTGGAGAAGTTTTGCTTTGCTCCCACTAGTAACCTGAAATATTTTCAGTAACTGTAGCCCAGTGAGACTTTTGTTAGCAAGAACAGTAGCTGTACAAAACCAAGTCACTGGCAATTAATGTTGTTTATCAGATGAGGCTGATTATTTTCGCTGTGTTGTAGAAGAGCCAGCAAATAGCTTTAGAAGTTCAAAAGCTAAGTTCTTCAATCCCTATTCATGCACAGTACTGCTTGCACATTTAGGTCCAGATAATGTTAATAAAATGATGTGGAACTCACTTCTAAGTATGTGGTTTAAAATGTGGAAAATATAGTTAGATTAAAGGCAAACTTTTCTGCAGTTCTCCTGTTTCTAGCTCCTGAATCCCCTTTCAAGAGAAGAGTTGGTACAGCATTGCACCAGGGGTGATTGTGTTAAAAGGTGAATAGATCTTCTGCATATACAAAGACAACGGCATGTACCAAGTTAATACTTAACTGTAGCTAGATAACTGCCTTTCAGGAATGCTCTTACAGTGAGCCCTGCCGTGGACAGATAGGTGTTATTGCATAACACATTACATGTTTAAACAACTTTGTTTTAAATACTAGAGCAATGACTTTGAAGATTTGTTTTAGGCTATCAGTTATGCTCCCTTTTTAATTAATCTGTAGGGAAAAAAAGGAAAGCATCTTAATAAGCTGTAAACTGTTTTGACATTTTGAATTACTAATGCTCTTGCTTTGTGTACATCCTGAGGATTGTCATCCCAATAGTGAATATTCCAGTACATCTCAGGGTGTTCAAGTCAATATTCTTATTCTTCCGCAGCTCCAAGTAGTTGATTAGAAGAACCTGTTTACAGCTGCTAACAACTTCCTTATGAACTGTATATCCCTGCTGTATTGGGCCTGTTTCATGAGTAGCTCAGGACCAAGCCCAAGATACATGAGCTGTTGCTGAAATTCAAAACATTTATTCTTTTTTCATAAAAGGAACTTCGAAATAGTAGTGAGAAGGGAACTTGAAAAAATGCTGTGTGTTGAGGAAAGGTATTCTTAAAGTACTTAAAACACCACTGTGTCACTGTTTATTCTGCTTGTAATGTGACATTGTTATCTTTGTGTAACAGCCAATATAGTACATTTTTCTTTTTTTTGTTTAGAAGTGAACTGTATTCACTGGGTGTAAAATCTATAGTAGTTTCACTGAAGTAGTGTTAATTTAGTCTACTCCAGGGTAAATTAAAACATGTGCTCTTCTGAGGTTATAAAATGTGTGAAGTTTCTGTCAGTTCTAGGAAACTCTATGTGGAGGTAAGGAAAAAACAGAGATTGTCAAAATAAGACTGACTCAGAAGGAGCAGAATATGAGTCAGAAGAGAGTGTGAGTCAGCATTGCTCACTGAACTATTCACCAGTCTGCTAACTCGCTGTGGAAATTGGTTTGTGGTGTTTTGGGAAGAGAGGAGGAAATGTGCTTTTTCTGAGCCTCTGCATAGGAATATTCCTTGTCTGCTAGCGAAGATAACCAAGTTGCTTCTGAGTCAGTATGCTCCTTTCTTCTGACTGGTCTGGTATCAAGTTACGAATCTGAGTTGGAGTAGTTTCTTCTGGTTATGTTCCTCTGCTGCAGGATGTAGGAAAACTGTAGAAAATACATGTGAAGGGTAATTAAACAGGAGTGAGACTCTTTGGTAAAAGGTGATTCATTTACAGAAAGAAGAGACTGAGAAAACTGACTTCCCAGGTTTCATATTCAAAGTGGCAGAATAATTTCTTAAACTTGCTTGATGTAAGAGGCAGTAATGTGTTGACATAAGGAATATTGTTTGCATTGTCTACAGGCTTTGGCCACATGTAAAGGCAGCAGTGTGTGAGCTAGTCTGCAACACAGGAAAAACAAGTGACAGCAACATGCTGGAGAGATCTGCTGCTTACCAGTTTGATAGGAAAAGATAGTTTTGACAGGGTGTCAGGGTTCTGTTTTAAGGAACCTTATGGAGTCACTTTACGAATGCTGATATGTCCCTGCTTATGCTAGAGTTGGTGGTGTCATGGCTTTTGGGAGCCTGATGGCCAGTGGTCATCTCTGGTAACAGCTGAAAAGCCAGCATGTCCATGGCTGTGTCACACAATAAAAATGAGATTTTTTTCCTTCCAAAGGAAGTTCTGGCAGTTGCTGCTTGCATAGTAGGAAGTGTGCAGCTCTATGCAGCTCTACAGCATACAAATACAGAAGATGTTTTTGTTTTCACCGAGATGAGGCCTAGTGAAGCAGTGGAAATAGGACATTGCCCTTACATCTTTATTCTTGCATTCAGAAAAATGGTACAGCAGCGGGATACTGTATTATTTAATCTATTTATTTGCTGTTACTTTTGACATGAAGTGGTAGGATACTTTTTTATTCTTTCTAGGCTGAACCCAAATATTTTCAACTAAGTTTCACCTCGAGTACTGTGCTCACTTTTGGGCCCCTCGCTACAAGAAAGACATTGAGGTGCTGGAGCATGTTCAGAGAAGAGCAACGAAGCTGATGAAGGTCTGGAAAACAAGCCTTACAAAGAGCGGCTGAGTGAGCCAGGGCTGTTTAGTCTGGAGAAGAGGAGGCTGAGGAGGGACGTTACTGCTCTCTACAACTGCCTGAAAGGAGGCTGTAGGGAGGCAGGGGTTGGTCTCTTCTCCCAGCTAACTAGTAATAGGACGAGAGGCAATGGCCTCAAGTTGAGTCAGGAGAGGTTTAGATTAGGTATCAGGAAAAATATCTTTACTGAAAGAGTGGTCAGGCATTGGAACAGGCTGCCCAGGGAGGTGGTTAGAGTCCCCATCCCTGGAAGTGTTCAAAAAATGTGTAGATGTGGCACTGCAGGATGTGGTTTAGCAGGCATGGTGGTGTTGGGCAGGTGATTGAACTTGATGATCTTAGAGGTCTGTTCCAACCTATGATTCTATGATTCTAAGTAGAGATCAATTATTCAATTGCTCGCTGTTATGGATGATCCACCTTCCGTGAGACTCTTTCATGAACTATGTGAATATATATCTCTTGGTTGCTGTTCTCGTCCTTCTCTGACTTCACATGACTGTTCATGCTTCTCCATACTCTGTATAGCACGTTATTGCCTTGTGTTGGGTTTTTCTGTTCTAGTAGTTCAGAGTTCTCTGGCCACCTCAAAGTTAGCAAACATGCTGTGAGGGGAGGGGACCAGATCTTACTTCTGTCTACCATTGATTGATTCCAGGATTGTCCTTTAGAACCTTGAATATTTCTCCCCCCACCCCACACTGAATACAGCCACTGTATTTGTATTGGAAGACCACTGGAGCAAGGGACTGCTTCAGTGCTAATCACAAAATTGCTGCGGTGCACAAGTATGAGAGAGCCATTCTTGCCATCTAGTTGATCTCAACTTTGCTGGATTTTTTTTTAAGGCAATGACTGCAAATTTAGTATTTAAAAATGAAAATCCCCCCTCTCTTTTTTCTCCCGTTCTTAAGAAATTATTTGGAAGCAGCTAGCCATTTTTCCTAGCATGACAGGCAGAGCAAATGGAATGTGTAATCTAACTAGGCATGTACTGAGTGAAACAGTTTCCCGAAAAGCAAATGTGAAATGAGGATATAGAAGCATGGGAACACACAGTGGTGGTGATAGCGTGTTGTTGAGGGACTAACTCAGGTCCTTGCTGGCGTCCCAGAAAAAAAACCAGCCTCTAAATACAGCTAAAAATTTGGTTTTCTGAAATGATTTGTTAGCAGGTGATATTCATGGAATTAACTAATAAAATGGAATGTTACAAAACTTTCAGTCATTATAAATGAGTCTTTTATTTTTGTTCTTTGGGAGGCATACTATGTAAAACATTTGAAGATGACACATAAATGTGTACATTTTTCTACTGGTTGTATGAATAGTTTAATTTGGACAGATTTGTTTACATATTCAGTCTGGATGCACTAAAATGCAATTGCTTTCTTCATATTTGTTTTGATAAACATTTTAATTCTGCTTTGCCGAGTAGGAGGTGTAGGATCTTAAGAATGCTTATTTCTGATGATTGTTGTTAACAGGAAACCTTTAACCAGTTGAGCAGGTTTAGTGTGAAGTGCTAAGCCTGTTCTTTTGCCAAATAGGCAGGATGTCTCCCTAATCTAGAGTATGTCGTTCATTTGATCCATGTGCTGGAAGGAACTTTACTTTGGGAGTGTGGAGAGGTGTTACAGGCTGAGGCTTTGGCAGGAGTAAATGCTCAGCCTGGAGCTAGGCATTGTTCTGGATTTAGAAGCTAGAATGTGCAAAATATAAAATGAGCTGGTGGTTGGCTTTGATAGGTTGTGTTGATGTCGTCTTCCCCCCCCGAAGTGTAGAAGGTGTGAATTTGTGATGTGAGGAGACAGAGATATAGAGATGTTCTGTGTGTCTCCTGCATGGTGTTCTTGATCTATAGGTTCATTTTTCAGGAAGGCATGGTGGAAGATGCCTCTATGGTAGAATTGTAAGGCAATTTGCATTTGGCCTGTGGCAAGAGGTGAACAAGAAGTGATGATTTGCATGTACAATTTAGTGTCTGATGTTCTAATTTTTCAAAGATTGTTGAAGTTAGATCTGAGAAGTGCCAAGTCCCTTGTTAGTTCAGTGCAAGCAGCATCATAAAGATAAAAAGCTGTGTCCACTGAAACATGAAGAAGGAAGTTCTTAAACGCTATGTGACCTACAGAGAATTGCTGCTTTCTGATAAAAACTCGTATGTTTGATATACCACTTTCTTTTTCCCCTCATCAAGGAGGAGCCAAATGGAAAGAATTAAATGGGGTATTTGAGATGTAGAAGAGAAAGTGAAAGATTAAAGAGATTAAGCAAACTGTATTAAAAGGGGAAACCAAAAATTGTGCATGATGCTGTTGAATTCTTAGTGAAAATGGTGTCTCATTTCGTAACCATCTTCGAACAATGCCTACTACTATTTTGCGCCCCCCCCTCTCGGTTTTTCATGGAGAGGCGTGTTTCAGAAACTTTTGACATAGTATATGTAGCTGGTGAAATTTGAAAAACAGACCTGTGATTTTGCTCAGATAGACTGTCATTGGGTAGCCTTGATTGCCAACCTATGGCCTATGTATCAAAAGATTTAGGACTTTGAGAATTGAAAAAAAAAAAAACCACCCACAAAACCAGAAACCAGCTCCACTTTTTATACAGTTCAATTACAACACTTTAGTTAAAGGTTTATAATGAAACCAGTACGTTTATGTTTAAATACACAATGTAAAGATTTCTGAATAAAAATAAAAGACCAAATATTTTCCTGTAATTAATGGAACTGTCTGTAAAAAAAATGAATGTCTGGGGAACAGGTTAAGTAAGATTAGCTGGTGTAGTCTGAATTACAAATTGTAACTTTATGTTTTATATTTCCCAGTGCAGTTGAGGGTATGAAGAGTGGTATGTAATAAAAAGCTGACTTTTTTTGTGCCCGTGCAGCAGGAGAAAAGATTCTGCTGTTGCTGTATCTGAAGGATTTTTATTTGTTGTTGGGGCTTGTGTATTCATATGCAGACCTAAGTAAACTTGCTGTACAGTAACTCCCCTGAAATACTTTTAAGAAAATTGGAAGGCAATTTAGATACGTAGCTTACGGGTATTTAAGTGAGAGAACACAGACTGATAGTGGCAACCGGACAGTATGCCCTTGGTGACATAGGCCGGCAACGAAGAGAACACAAGTGTAGTAAATTTGCTCTCCAGTAGCTGTCCAGTACTGATTAGTACAGGCTAATGAAGACTTTGGTACTTGTACCTATAACACTATACAGTAGGGCAAATGTGACCCACGTTGGCAGTGCTCATTCCCCAGGCCCTCATCGGGGACTGGGCGCTGGGGTGGATGCTGGAGTGTGGTGGGCTGGCAGGGAACCCGCACGCGCATGGGAGAAGAGATGGCCGCTTTGCTGATGAGACCTGTTCTGGTCAACCTTTCCTACTCTGCTGGCGTGACGGCGGTGCTCTTGATGGGCGGCTGGAGATCAGGGCCATGGGTTGCATTGGGAAGGTGGCCGTTCCTGCAGAACCTGCGCAGCTGGAGGGCCTGGGGGCTTAGCGGGTGGCCAGCACACTGCGAATGCGTCAAATGTTAACAACTCTAGGGTTTTGCTGTGTAAAATCATGTAAATCTTGAAATTGTACACATAATAATCAAGTTGAATCCCAGTAGGGGAGAAAATAAAGGTGTTTAAATTTTCTTTAAAATTATTGGCAACAGTCTGGTGGGAAAATGGTCGGAGTTCAGTGGTTGGGCACTTCGCTACTTCATTATGAAGGGCAGCATTTGCCTCTTGGTGTGTTGAAAAAGCTGAATGTTTTCAAAGCTTTTGTGTGGTGGAGAGAGGAGGAGGGTAGGGGAAATTGAGCATTCTGTGTAAAACCTGCCCAATCATATTTTCGTGTCCCTCTTTTTCTTAATTTGTTTTTTTGTGAGTGTGTGTTACTGTCAGATGTAGAGCAGCTGCGCTCCTCTGTCATTTCTCTACTTAAATTCCTCCTTCAGGTGGTTCTTTTCTTTTCAGCCCTTAAATATTCATCCCATTGACATGATCTGTTGCTTACCACTGCTTCACCTTACTTGGACAAAGCCCTTTACAGAGTCTAAAACTTTTGTTTTAAAAGTTGTAGACAGCTTATCTCTCCCAGATCCAGCTGCGCACATTGAAGGTTGTGTAGCTTCTAGCTGTTCATCACTACCATCAATGTCCAGTTTGTCACCAGGTCTGTCCATGGAGCAATTTGTGAGTACTCCCGAATCTTTCAGACAAAACTGACCAAGGTAGCGGTGTTGTTACCTGGCTTGCTCTTGAGCAAGTGCGAGTGATTTTACCTGAAGTGAATTAGGAAGAACAAAAGCTTTTGGCATAGCTGCAGGCTTCTGACAGGACTGTTTATGGCATAGCTGTTTGCAGAGTGAGTGTCTATTTACTGCTTTCTTGGACAAAAACATTATTTTGTCATCTCTCTCGAGATTTAGATCTGAATACAGAGTCTGAAACTGCATTTTTGCTGATGTGGAGAATTGAGAGCATGGACACAGCGATAAGTTTTGAGTATTTGTGTTGTATAAGCAGCAGTAAAAATTACTCTGTTGCATATTGACTGGTAAAAAATGGAGGACAAAGTCATAAACATCACTTAATTATGCAGAGGGCACACCCATGTAGCATGGATAAAGTGTTAGGCACATGGCTTGTTTTTGTAAAGCTATGTTTTAAAAACGAGTAATAAAATTGCTATAAAAGACCTTCTGTGTTATATACGGGGAAAAAAGTCTTTTAATTTTGTGTTTATATTTAGCTTGACTAAACTAAGAATCTTTTTTTCAGGGCATCCAAGATGGATCTCAAGTGTGCTCTGGAAGAATGTTCAATGGCACTGAATTTATTTCTAAATAATAAGTTCTCTGAAGCACTGGAACTACTTCGTCCATGGTGAGGTCCTGTTACTTTCTGAAGTTACTGTAAGCAGATAGTGTGAAGTATGCTTTCTGGTAGCTAAGATTAATTAAAGGCTTTTGAAGGTAGTAGTTTTCATTTACTCCCTCTTGTCCAAAAGCATTTCCCAGTATCTTTGGGTTTTAGCAGTGCACTTCTTTCTGCTTAAGACCGTTGCAAAAGCTGTTAATGAAGCACTGAATTGTTCTGTTAGAGTTTACCATTGAAGCTGTCTTTCCTCATGCAGAGGGGAAAAGCAGGGGAACAAGACCTTATGCAATGTATCATTGATCAGAGAATTTGCACAGTCGAGCTGCTTTTGACAAGATGACAAAACTGGAACAAAACTCCAGAATACTGTTTTTGTTGCTTTTTATATTACATTGGGGTCACAGTTATGTTTACCCTATAAGCCCACCTTTTGATATTCTGACTTATTCTTCCTGTTCCACTGTTGCCTTTGCTCCACTGAAAAGCAAAGCATGGCAGTGTAGATGTAGGGAGGTATAGAATACCGAAAGGTTTGTAGGATAGTGCAAGCTTGCCTGTGACTTCAGGGGGAGGCAGTCTGGATCGCTGTTGATTAGGACTGGGATCTGAATCCCATTCACTGCTCTTCTCCTGTCTGTGTCTCAAAGATGCATATGCTGTTGAGGGATGTGCCGGTGAAAAGGGATCTGTGGTTTGTGTTGGTAGACTGAGGTAAAGTTCTTGCTTTGTGGTTCAGTGATAGCAAGACTGGATTCAGAATGATGGGTTGGTGTTGTTAAGTCAGTAGTATGGACAGGTGGAGGAACACCATTAAAGGAAGCCTTGGGAGGATGCCGCAGCTGCCAAGTGTTCGCTTTTAGTGGTATGGAGAGCTCACGTGAAGAGGAGGTAGGCAGGAATAACGCCTTTTCAAATTAGCTATACCTATACCCAAGCTCTCATCTCTGAGCACTGTGCAGTGTTACTTGTAACAGACCAATGCTTTAAGAAGGCTTGCCTGCACTTGTGTATGCTGAAACTGTTTTTGGGTAGTATTGCAAAATACTGAGTTCTACATGCAATAGATTGTGCATGTATGTATTGCTATATATCACACCACCCTCACCCCCCCATATTACCTAAATGTTTTTTGTGTGTTTCACATATATATTCATTTTGCGCTGTAAAATAATAAAAAAAACTTGTTCAGGTAATAGTGTTTTTGTGTACGGTGAAGTAGTTTTTGTGTACAGTGAACTATTTGTTTCATATGCTCCCTACAAAGAAAAAAAAAGTTCTAAACTCTGTGGTTTTGATGCTTTGAGTCTCTGGCAGCTAACAGGTTTTGAGCTTATTATACAGCATATTCAGCTCACCTGCAAAGGAGGACCTAGCCTAGCAAGGAAATGAAAAAACACCTTAAAAATTAAAAAGCCCAATTGTTTTACTGAAATAATGAAAGTTAAACTTAAGGCCTTAAATAATGTGAAGAATTTAGGGAAAATACTGATATATTTAAGAAATGAACACTTAGCCTAAGGGTGTCTCTTCCTTGACACTGCTGAAGTTTCCTGTCCTCAAAACTGCATTTGGTGGGTGACTCCTTGATTTAGGGGGAGGAAAAAAATGCTCAGGAAACTGGAAAGGGTCCAACAGAGGACTAGCAACATGACTAGAAGACTAGAACATATGACTCATTAAGACTGTTAGAGCTGAGTTTGGTTTAGTTTGGCAAAAAGGAGACTTGGGGAATCTACTGGCAGTCTGGAACTGTTGAGGGGAAGTTGCAAAGATAGGGACATCCTTCTCTATAGTGGCTCGTGGTAAAACAAGAGGCAGTCACCACAAGTTGAGGCTTAGAAGGTTCACACTGGGCATTAGTTAAAAATACATTGATAGTACAGTACCGGAGGGGCTGCCAGAGGGGTATGCAGTCTTCATTTTCTTGAACCTCTTGAAACTTGGTTAGGCAAAACCTGAGTTCACCTGACATAGCATTGGCAATAGTGCTAATGTAACCAGTGGGTTTGACTATGTGACTATCAGTAACCACTTCCCAACAACAATTTTTTTTTGTGGATTGTGTAATTATGTTGTGAAAGCCAGGCTGTTTCAATCTAGCCTTTTATGCAGGACTGAACATGTGTGTACTGGCTTTTTTGTGACACAAATGTGGATTTATGTGTCTTTGGATCAAGTAGTAATGTTAGAAGGATGTCCTTGCTTCTTACGTTAAGTGAAAGCAGAGGAAGAAGTATTTATGTCAAGGCTTAATTAGCTAAATTAAATAGATACACCAGTGGACTATAAATGGAACATAATTAGGTGCAAATGCTTGTGTAACCCAGTTTGGGTATTTTCTAGAACTTGCAGTGACAGCATCCTGTGGCTGCAGATGTGTAGCACCCGGTGGAAGATGATACTTGCTCGGTTGTGTTCTTATGTCCACTACTTTCCTACTTTATTCTGCTGTCTTTTTACAAATTAAGTGTCTCAGCATTTAATTTTGTATTGTTATTTTGCTTAAATGCACAAAACTTCTATGTTTGCCCTAGGTCTAAAGATAGTATGTACCATGCCCTTGGGTACAGCACTATTTTAGTTATGCAGGCTGCTATGACCTTTGAACAGCAGGATATACAGATGGGAATTTCTACAATGAAAGAAGCTTTGCAAACTTGCCAAAGGTAAGCCCAAGCAGGGAACATTTATGAGGTACTTAATCTCCAAACTGTTCTTTGTAAGATATCCCAGCTCTCTGTATGCTTTCAAGGCAGGCTGTTGCCAGTATGATAGTCGTCTAGATTTGGAAAGGTGGAGTAAGTGTCACTATCCAATTATTATTGGTAAGGGTATGTTTCCTAGTATTGTGGAAACAAAGACTTGTTGATTCTGGGCATGCATAGCCTCTAAAGCTAGTTAAATGGCTGGCTGGTGTTGTAGACCTACATGTAAGCTGGCGCTATATGATTGAACTGCCTGAGCTAGTTCAGCCTGTGACTTTTTGTTTCCCATTGGGATCAAGAATTTAAAAGCTTCGTATTTTGAATTTTTCTTTTCATCATGAAAACACTGTTTTGGTATTTTTTTTGAAAAGTTATTTTCAAAGATGGACCCAGTAGTCTAATAGAATTAAGCCTGTACTGAGGTTTCTTCTAAAACCAAGCAATTTTTAAATAATTGTTGCGAATGTAAGGGTTCAGTTACCGTAGAATTAAAGAGGTATTATTCCCATCAAGAATGATGTGAACCTTTTGCTTCTGGTCTTCCTTGGAACAACAGCAAAATAGAATAGAGAAAATAGAAGTTATTAGTGACCTTTATTTTTTTCATGAAAAACACTTAGAAAATGGTTTGTCAAAGCTGAAGTGCTTAACAAGCCTCTGACAAAAGCAGAATTGAATGCTTTATTCTGCTGTACTGGTGGTTCATCGTATTGGTTAGGCCATAATTTATCCTGAAATGTCTCCAAAGAAATTTCCTCAGATGTTGTTAGTTTAGACATTTAACACCACCTCCTTAGCAATGGCAACAATATTGACAACGAAAAAAAAGGAAACGAAACAAAATTATTGGATGCTACCTGAAGAAAACAAAAGGTCAGCAGTTTCTCTTTTCTCTTTTTCCGGGTGTGCTGTTGATTCATGGTTTCATGTGAGCGATGTTGTTTAGTGTGTCTGAAAATTAGGTGCTTCTTTGTAATTCTGATAGTTTCAATAAAGACCACCATCTCTGCAGGATGCCAAATTTTATGCATAAGTGCTCTGGTCTAGTCAGTCACAAAACTCATAAAAATGCATGATAAAGGCAATCAAACACTCACAGGTGAAGCACTACCAGAACTACATACGCCTTAAATGAACTTTTTTTTTTGTGCATCATGCTAACCTGTAGTGTCATTATCGTATTGTCAGGATCCTGCACTTTTCCGTGTCCAGAGTAGTATAAATGAACGATAAGCTAATGCTCAGTATTTATGATTAATGACTTCCTGGATTACAAAATGCATTCATTTACTGAAGGTGGAATTGTTTCTTTAGCTTCTTCATAAAGCTGAGTTATCTGTAAATAGTAATGAATTCGGGTTTGGAATGACATACTTAAATAAACTAGCAATTTATAACAGGGACCACTAAGATCTGTTGGAAGTAAAATATGTGAGTGTTTTGGTGTCATATTGGGCGTAAAACACCATAAAATACTCAAGTGTTAGAGCTCCTTTTGATTTTTTCATTCTAATTCTGAATGCAAGTTTAAGAAATGGAAAAAAAGTAATTCATAAAACATTGAACTCCAGTTCAAGTGGCTTGACCAGCGTTAGAGACTTTTCTGCAGCTGGTGGGTGGAAGTGGGGTGGAAGATGTTGTACACTTAAAGTAGATTAAATGCGTGCTTTGAACATCAGTCAAGGTTGGGTAGGCTTCTGAGCCTAGATACATACTAGTGGCCGTAATTAAACTAATCAAAGAATTGCAACTACTGACAAATCATCACTTTACTAAGAATATCTATATGTTATAGTTGGAAATTATAGAGTTGTGAATAATGAAGTTTGTGTTGAAATGTTGCTCATGCTGTGTGGGTTTCTTTTCTTCCACGTATACAACTGATCTAGATTCAGGAAAAGAAGTACAGTAGTGGAATCCTTGTCCAATCTTGTTTCTAAACAGTCAGTGGATCAGCTGACTGAAGGTATGTGGTTTATAATGCAACTAAAATAACAAAGTGAAAAAAGTTTAAAAACATCCTACCAACATGTACTAATATGCTTAACCACCTGTATGGTGTTTTTTTTTTTTTTAATCTGAGTGCAAAGCTTTTCAAAATGTGGGGGATTCAGACTAACTTTTTTTTTTTGGCTCTGAGCATGCATGCAGTAAGAAAGGAATGCCTTTCACGACACATTATAGGACCAAAAAGAGATTTTGATTATTATTTTTTTTTTTCTGCTTTTACTTCAGACAGCTCCCAAAAGTTTAAGAATCATTGGTGCTGTGGAAGAAGTCCTTATTGTTAGTTGCATTGGAATCTCAATATATTAACAAGTTTTGTGCTTGTCTGTTTTACCTTAAGGTGTTTTGGGAAGTGGTATCAATACATTGTTCATGGCTCTGAAAATACTGATCTCCTGTTTGATTCAGGCAGAATCAAGTATGCATTTTTTTTTTCCTAACCTGGCACAAAAGAATCCTCTTTAATACTGGACACATCGAACTCACCATGTGTGCACTGTACATACAGCAGCCTTGTGCATGTGGCTGGTCTTGCAGCATGGGTACAGAGTAACTCCTGTCATGTGTGTTAAGTCAAATGTACTTTAGTGATGCATGAGGACAGAAAGTCTGCCTGGGGAGTTCGGTTTGTTGAGCATGACTTGGTGAAAACCTGTTTGTAATGTCTTACTGGGCTTAAAAGAAGCCTGAGCCACAGCGAGTGTTCGTTGACCTGCAAAAGTTTTTTCTAAGACATAAAGGGTTGGAAGAACTAGTTGCTGTAGGCTGATATTTAAACTTAAGATGAGAGGGAAGTACAGGACATCATCCACCAGAATGCCGAGTAGCTTTTCCCCTAGGCTGAAGTCAGCTCTGGCAAGATCAAAGTTTTCGTCTGAGGAGTGAAATAGATGACTACTTTTAGCTAGCTGACCAGTTAATACTTCTGTTGCGTTTTGTGTTACACCTATTAGCAGCTATCAAAACAGCAACAGCAGAATGCTGCTTTTTTTTCTTTTCTTGGCAACATTTTATTTGTTCTATTTATTTCAAGAAGTGAATATTGATAATAACTTTGCTGACAGTAAATAGTTCCTCTTTCTTTATATAGAGGAAATGCATGCTGAAATCTGCTATGCTGAATGCTTACTACAGAAAGCAGCTCTCACCTTCGTACAGGTAAAGTCAATCATTTATTTTGTATCACTGTGTAGCAGTTCAGTAGAAATATGTTAGTACTTGTAAAACATCATTTCCACAATAGATATGCTATTTAAAAAACAAACATTTTTCTAGTGAATGAGTGTTATTTTGTGGCAGTGATTGAAAGTATGGTAAATGCTATGCTACCCAGCAAATTCCTGTCTTTGTTTCTATGGATAACCAAAGATGTTACTGATACCCGGGAACCAAAAACCGAAGGTACACTACAGGCTTATACAGATGGTATGCTTCCCGGACTTGCATCACATCTGACGGTGTCCAGCACTGGTTTAAAAATACGCTCAAGTATGAGAAAATGTCTGGTTTGAAAGTGCACGTTTTGTTTCACGCGGAAAGGATGGAATGTTTCCCAGCTAACAAAACTTCAACGGATCCTCACTTGTCTCCAACTCAGCATCACTCTCCATGCACTTTTGACATGGTGTCAGGAACAATACAGTAATGAACGATTATAAAATGAGCATGCCTTAGCATTGCTGAGGTAGTAATTCAGAGAAAGGCCTGCTGTTTAATACTGTCTGGTGCTTCTTGTTGGGCTTGTGGTTCAGGGACTTTGTGCTACAGTGTTTTCAAATTCAGTTTGAAATTAGATTCCTGCAACAGGAGTTGTTAGTCATACTTTTTTTTACGTATGTGAGTGTTTTACAAGTGTTTAATTAATGTATTTTAGATAATCCCTTTGGATATAGCTTGAGGAAGAAGTGAGGCACAAAGATACTAAGATCAGATGGACCTAAAAAGTTAATTTGGCAAAGATTTGTAAACCACTTAATACAGTACTTTGTCAGAAGTGTTGGGAAATTTTATTAATGGAATGCCAGTCTTCCCTGTAATTTCCTTTCTCCTTTACTAACCAAGTGGAAGCAACTTTCTTTTTTTGTTTCATGGGTGGGTTTTTTATAAGTGTGAAGAGAATTTTTAAAGAGTTGTTGGAGATGAGTTTAGGACTGTATAAAATGAAAAAAACCTGAGGGGTATGCTTTCTCTAAAGCATCACCTCGCTATTCATAGTGTTAGAGATCCACTGCTTTTGTCTGTCATACCCTGCTCTGATTGCTATCATGCCCCATATTTTTCATTCTTGATTGACCTTGATTCATCTGAGGATGATGATGATAATGAAAATGGAATTATTCAGAAAGAGGTAGCAAGAATGCTTGTACTAAAACATAGGTTTGGGTGTTCAGTCTCGCAGACAAAACAATTGAGATCTTTTGAAATAGTGACCCTTTCATGGCATCCGGAATTTCCATTGGTTGATGATTCTGAGCCTTTTTTTAAAATTCATTTTGCGCATAATATGTGTTGTCGCTGAGTGTTTAAATCTGTATTTTTGAAATGCCTGCACATATTCCCCTTCTGTGTGAATTCTAATAGGAAAATTTCTGTCCTGTTGAACTGTTAACCATCTTTCTTTTCAGGAATTTATTTTGGTGGTTAGTACATTGTGGCTTTACTTCGATTTTTATAGAGGTTAGTAAGCACATATGTTGGGTAGTACATGTGGTTACTGTTGATCAGCAGTAGGAATTCATCCATTCAGGGGATTCTTTGGTTTGTCTTCCGCCAGGTCCTGGGCTCACTGGCGTGTGTCAGTATCAGGATTTCAAAACTTTCTAATAAGTTCCTACAGCACCATCTGGTGGAGAGCTTGCTGGTTTCATTTATGTGCATTGGAAATTCTGTTAAATGTAACTCTAACTTTTTTGCATTCCAGTCTTTTTTAAAATTTGTAACATACACCAGAGAAACGTTTCCCTGCCGACTTAAAGCAAGTATTAACTTTAGTCTTAGAGATGAGCCTAATAACTGAAAAACATTTTTAATATTTCCAGTGACCATTAAGTTATAAATAAATTTAAATGTAACTGGAGGACTTTGATGTGTGTGTTATGTGTAATAGCTGAATACACGTTTTTGTATAATTAAATTTTTTTCCTCCAGGATGAAAATATGATCAACTTTATCAAAGGTGGCCTCAAAATTAGGACGAGTTACCAAATATACAAGTAAGCCATTGGAAAACATTTAGATTCAATGTTGGTATAAGCAGGTGCAGTAGCATTAATGCCTGCAAAATAAAAAGAAATATTTTTATAGCAATTGTAATTATTAAACTTCATATAAATTCTAAGTCGTGTTTCCCCTTCCCTCCTTTTTTTTTCCTGCATCAAAAGAGAATGCCATCAGGTGCTACAGATGACTCAGGGGAACAAAAGCAAAAATGAAACATATTACCAGTTTGAAGGAGGAGTAAAACTTGGAATCGGAGCATTCAACTTGGTATGACTTTTTCAGACTACGGAAAGGCCAAGGATAATTCTGTAGGATTCTTTCTTTGCAGATACAGTACTGTAATCCTGTTCTAAATATTACGCATTTCCAGAATGGAGATAAAGGTTTTGAAGGTTTTATGCACTATGAAAACAGCAGTGGCTTTTTGCATGCATGCCTTCTAGGATCTTTCTACTAATTCATTCTGAGTTGTGTTGAATTCTCTTGGACTAATGTATGTATTAAGAGGAAAAGCAGCTACGTCTACCTGTGCGTAGCCTGAATTTTTAAGATTCTTAGGCAGTTGGTTACAGGATACCTGGAGTGAGTGCTTTCATTCTAACATCTCAGCGTATGCCAATATTTCGGTTCAGTGGCATACTATAGATTGGCATAGACAGTTACAAATTAAGAAGAATGAGCAGTAGTTTACTGAGTTTGTGCGAGAGAAAACTGTGTACATCCACTGGTGTTTTTCTTCAGAAATTGACTTTTCACATCTGTGATGGCAACAGTGAGAGCTGGTTTCTGCTGGTATGTTGATTTCTGTATCATTCCAGTCTGGAGCTGGCCAGTTCTGAGTATGGTCAGAAGAACTCAGGTCCACCTTCACCTGTCAGAGTTCAAAACCCACGCAACTGGTAGATGTCTGTGTTTATAAGTGCTCTGACCTTTTCTATTCTTCATGAAGTCTCCTCAGTAGGAAGCTTAACAGAAAAACTCTCTCCTGGGCAGAATATATTAGGGTGAATGGAGCTTTCAAACACTGACCTTCAAATAGACCTTCTTGTAATGCTTGTTGAAAAGGTGGTTGTGTTCTCTGGAAGTTTTTTGTTGTATAGGATGTGGAGAGTGCAGTTGCAAGGGGAACAAAAAGTGCATGTAATAGAGGGCTAAAAGATGATAACAATAGCTAGTATTTCTAAACAAGTACACTTGCTGTTCTGCTAATTCAGTGGTCCCACAGTGGGAACAAGTAGAACTTTCGTGATACCTTTATGTCGTTTCATTGGGAGTAAAGGAAGATGACAATTGTAGACTGTAAGTACTACCAAAATAGATAATACTTTTCATTCCAAATGACCCACAATTTTGAACAGTTCTGATCAGCTGAGGACAGAAAAAACTGTCATTATCTGAAGCAGCACAGGTGGGCTCTGTCTGGCTGTTTCTGCTCTGGATGTTCATCAAAAGTCTGAGTTTACCTGAAGCTGCAGGCTGATTGTATATTGTTGATCATGCGTGTCTAGATTTGAGTTCTTTTGTGTTTTACTTTTTCACTAATGTGTAATGATATTTAACATAGAATCTGGCATTTTTGGCTCAAGCTTATAGTGGGTTTACTTTTTTTAAAAGTGTATCTAAGTTTTTATTTATCTTATTTTTGTTTGAAATGTATTTCAGATGCTGTCACTTTTGCCAGGAAGGATCCTCCGACTTCTAGAATTTATTGGATTTTCCGGCAATAGGGTATGTGATCTGATACTGTTTTTTCAAATTAGTCTTCTCTCAAATAAAGACTGGATTCATTTAACATCATATATTTTACACTAAAAATATAATGATCTATATTGTTTATCAGTATTTTAGTGTTGGTGAAGAGATGAGAAGTGGGCTAGATGATGCAGGTGTAAAAGCGCTTATGGTGATACCCTGATCTTGAACAATTGTGGGAAATGGCCAGTCTGCTTCAGAAGGGGTTTTAAAATTGCGGTTTTTTTTCCCCTTTGATGATCCTTAGGTAGAGGATGTCAGCTTCCTTTTCTAGCCTATACAGTCAGAAATTTATATTCCTCATAACACTAAATGAGGGGAGAGTCAAGGTTCTACATTTTTCCACCCACAGTTCCAGCCAACTTCTTTGAGAGAAGGAATTTCTGAATTTGATTTGTCACTGTGGAATCTAAGTACGGCTTTTCCTCATGGAGGAGGAAAGTAGTTGTAGTCATAGCCTTATTTTTGTAAACCTAGCCTTGTATTGTAAGTATCTTGCAAGTAGCTCTAAAACTCTCTTTGCCACCCATAAGAAATAAAAAACCCAACCAAACAAAAACAACACAACAAAAAAAAACCCCAAAAACAAAAAAACCCAAACCAGACAAAGCAACCCACAGGAGAGTAATGAATAGCGGGACAGAGTCACCATACGGTCTGATTTGTTGTTAGTTTGTCCACAAGTATGGCTCTGCTTGTGTAAAATTAGACTTCAGTAGAGACCTGTTCATTCTGTTTCTTCCTGTGAAAGACCTGGTTCATGCTGAAGCTCTTCCATAACACACATTTTTGCCCTGACTGAAAAGGCAATCAAAGCTGAAAGGAAAAGAACAAACAATTTTGGAGTATCACAATGTGTTTTTTGTATGGTGCTTGAATTCTCTTAGAACTCATCAAGTTGCGATGCAGTAAAACTCTTGTTAAGTTAATATTTGTTTTGAGGAAAAACTGTTAAAATCTGATATGTTTCTGAAGAGCCACTGCCCTTGAACAGGGAACCTCTGAGCTCGTCTCAACAATCCCCCAAGCAGTCAAGCTGTTACGTGATGGGCATGAACCGGAAAGGATGGGAAGAAGTTTCATGTGTTAAGAGCTGGATAAATATCCATGAATCTGGATTCCTTTTTCTCAGTACGAATTCCAGTGTAGGTTCTGAAAATGGTGTCTAGAAGGTGGTGTGTCAGCAGAGCTAATATTTTGATCAGAACCTCAAAATAGTGGCTGACTGGATGGAAGAGAATTGAGGATAAGCAGGGATTTCTGTGAAGGAAGACAAGTAGCACTGGAACAGTTGAGAGAGGTTCTCACCAGTCATAGACTTAGATGTTACTCTGAAAGGCTCAGAGTTAGAAAATAGTGGGGAAGGCATGTAGACCTGTGTGTCTGCATGGTCTGTGTGGTCCCATTTCAGCAGAGTGCTGAAATGCATGGGTAATTTTATTCAGTGTTAGCTTAATCTTCTCCTTGCTGAGTGCTGTCAGCTGTGGCAGAACTGTTTTGGTAGAAGTTTCTGTTGGATCTGAGATCACAAAGTGCTGAATTACAAAATACTTACTTCTGAAAGGAAAATTGTATTTGGGGGAGCCAGGAACTGTTAACAGTAACTCTGTATACTGATAGTTAATACTGCATGTGTTTGTGATGTTTCTTAGGAGTTGGGCCTCTGTCAACTACGGGAAGGCGCATCTGGCAGCAGTTTGAGGGCCATTCTGTGTACTTTCACCCTGTTGGTTTATCATACTTACGTCTCCTTAATCCTTGGTGAGACCCACTGTGTAGCTGTTCAGTCACGCTACACATTATGATAAATACTGTGATTTTTTTTTTAGCTGAGTTTTGAAAATGTGGCCAATTAGTTTGGTAACACAAGATTGCTGTATACTTAATTATGATCTGAAATGAATATCTCTGATAAAGCTATGTCTGCAGAAACAGTGAGGGTAGATACCATTATACCACCATCTTGTTCCATTTGCAGGGCTATCTTAACATGTAACAACAAAATATCACATAACCCTTTTAAGTTCAGACAAGTCCTTATCCATAAATTAACATCAGATACTGTGAAAACTTTCTCCAGAAAGAAGTCTGTAGTCCCAATTTGCTTGGAAGTAGAAACATGTAGAGAATTCATTGCTCTTGCCACATGGGGCTAAAAGTCTCCATTAATTCTGTATGCATCTCTGATGTATATTTTCACATTCTCTAGTTTGGAAGTATTTTAGTCCTTGTCCCTCAGGCTCATCAGAAAATTAAGGAGAACTTTGTTTCTTTCAGTATCACCCGTACTTCATTACTGAGCTCAAAATTAGGAAAGGAGGCAGCTGAGGAATGTTTTCCTAACTTTCTAAAGCAATTAAAGGGTTTAAAAAATATAACTAGGATCTGTAGTGGAATAGTTTAAATAATATGTATTCTATTCTGTTTCTACTTACAGACATTTAGTATCTTTAAAGCACTTAGTACCTTTAGGACAAGAATTCATTTTTATAGAAACACAATATGATTAAATAATTCTGCTTTTGCATAAAAACAGTCATCCATTAATCTGTTCAAGCCATAATATGATTTGGAAACCAAAATCTCAATCTATGAAACTCATTTTTTTGAAGTATATTGAGGTTGCTTTGTTATGTTCTCTAGGTACAGGGGAAGCCAACCTTCAGGAAGCAGACTGTCTCCTTGAGCCCTACCTCCGGAAATTTCCAAATGTGTGTATTCTCAATAAATTTTGGAACAGCAATGTACTTACTTGCCTAAGCTTAAAATAGAAACTGAATATTCTTCTCATCTCCTTTCAAGGGTTCCATTATTCTGTTTTATGCTGCCAGAATAGATACACTGAAAGGAAATTTTGAAAAGGTAAATTTTTTCTTTTTAAGGTTTTTATTTGGTCAGGGTTCAACTTGGGGAAAAAATATCTAGTTCATATAAGTAATTTATTTTAGTTGGACTGATAATTATGGTCTTATACCTGCTCATGTTCAGTGTCAATATTGATTCCAGCTCTCTCTGTGAGACTGAAAGGGGAGTTTTATCTCATTTTACTAGTCAAGTGTTCGCCACTTGGGTGCTAGGAAAGAATTTGCTCTGTAATTAGACATGACTCTCATGTGGAGCTGTAATTGAGCTGATTTTCATCGTTCTTAACTACATTGTAGGCACAGTTGAGGTTCCAAGAATGCATAGCAGCCCAGCAAGAGTGGAAACAGATTCATCATCTCTGTTACTGGGAACTGATGTGGTGCTACACCTTCCAGCAGGACTGGCTTCAAGCATATCGGTATGCAGACCTGCTCAGCAAAGAGAGCAGGTGGTCTAAGGTAAATGGGCAGGTGGACGTTGTTATGATATACCAGTAGCCTCTCCACAGTTAAATTTCCATTTCAAATCGCACAATAAGTGTAATTTTTGCTTTCTTTTGAAACCCATAAGCAAAGGCACAATGGCAACAAAATGGTAGGTTTAACTGGGTGGTTAAGGAGGAATTTTTATTTCACATTCTGAAGAACCAGAGCCATAACTAAGAACGCTTCACCTCTCTTAAAACAGAGGTATTTACCAGAGTTGTGAGAAAGAAGAGGGAGTGGAAAACTGTTAACTTGCATGTCAGATCAATTTCTAACACTCAGTAATAAAACTTGGCTGAAGAAACTGTGTTAGTTATAAACAGATAAGAGCAGGCCTATTCAGCAGATGCTTTGTGACATAAAATGAGAAGGCTACTGGAGACAGGGTCTCACGTGAAAAGTTGGGGTATCTGCCTGTTCCTTGCAAAAATGTTTCTCACAGTACGAACCAAGCATGATGTGCAAATAACTTTTGATACCTCATTTTTGTCTGTTGCTTTCTAGATTGCTGTTCTGTTAGGCTTAGTGAAAACGGGTATACATCCAACTCTTGAAAAAGAGGAAGAGAATAGTATATTCGATGTGGATGTTTCTTCTTTTCTCTGCAAATTCTGGTTATTGAACTTTCCGCGACTTAGTACTCAGGTGTTGTCTTCTGTATTTTCAGGCATATCTGAACATAACAGATCATATAATAACAATTTTAAAGTCCATTAATGTTACATCATTTAAACCTCATCTCTTTATCAGTGATTTGCATAGTAAATTGTCCTGTTCTTTGCAGGAGACACCTTTAACATTCTAACTTATTTAGAATATTAATAAATATGTTGAAAATAAAAGTATAGTGTAAATTATGTGACAAAGCAAATGCTAAACTTCTTTAGTTCCACCTGCCTGAGAATTACTGGAAACACTTCACTGCAGCAAGTGGGGTGAGAGATTTGAGTCCATAGTGTGTTGACTGAACACAGCCGATTGGATGTGGTAATACATTGCTATTTCTTTTTGAATTAGGCAATATATGTATTCCAGAAGGCAGCAATTCTGTGTATGCTTCCAGAGGATGATTTGAAAAGGTCTGGTGAGGACATTGTAGCTTTATTCAGGTAAACATTTATAAGGCAATGAGGTGTGTAGTCTTTTTGCCTCATACAGAAGTTTTTGACTGGAGTATCTTTGTGTTGTGTAACTTTCTACTTATAACCATCAACTTTTCAGTTTTAATTTTTGCTTTTAACATCAGAATATTTAAAATGCTGCTTTTATCAGCAAACGTATGTCCTGCAGCTGTGGTCTAGGTGGTGTGAAACAATTTAAGGTGTTACACTTCAGAGGAGAAGAGCAAATTTTACTAAATGAAATAGCTGAAATAAAAAATACGTAAAGCAACTTCTGTTTTCCATTTTCCCTCCTTGTAGACAAGTTGATGGTTTAAAACAGAGAATTGCAGGAAAATCTATCCCAACTGAGAAGTTTGCAGTAAGGAAAGCTCGGCGCTATGCAAGCTCTCAACCAGTGAAGCTGATATTACCTGCCTTGGTATTTATGCTTGCTTTCTTTTTGTCCTTTTGAAATAGGAAAGAAATAAATATAATTTGTTATAAAGGGAAAGAATAATATTATCAGGTAGTACGTGACTGCATTTTTTAGATTTTTTTTTTTAGGATTTATTGCATTCATGCAATGGGATTTTTGTGAAATGTGCTAGGCGCTGGATCATGCTACCACCTACTAGCAATCCAAAACCAGAGCCAGATTTTTCACGTGGAAGTTCAAACATATAGAGAATGATTGCTGTTGCCACATGAGGCTGAAAGTTGTTTTTCAGCTACAAACTTGTGTTGGTTTCTAGCATATGTGTTCATGTTCTTTAGTTTGGCAGGATTTCAGTCCTTACTTCAGCACTTTCTGTTTTTCCGAAGAAAATGAAGTGTGGTGTGTTGGTTTTTTTTTTTCTTCTTGTATTGACTCTAAGTAAAATGTGTGACAGTTAATGATACTTTACTAATGCTATTCTAATTTCCCATGCTTATAACTTCAGAGGCTTTAGTAGTGCATAGTCTGTTTATGTGTGCACAGCAATGATACTTCACATATGTGTATGCTACAATTTTTGTACGTGGAATACTTAACAACAACTGAAGATGGAAAAATGTAATTTGAGAAGGAATTTCTTATCTTAAGGCTCATTAATATAGAAAGAGGAGTCCAAAGAAAAATCCATCAGTTTTAAAATTCATTGCATACTCAATTATGTATGAAGACCTAAGTAATAAAGTTGTCCGAATAAGCTTTTGTAGGAATTATATTGGAAACATGTTGGATGTGTGTACTGGAACCATATTTTTATCCAGAAAGTTTTATTTACTTCCAGTATTGCTCCATATGGAAGGTAACAGCCTATAGATTGTAGCATATATATATATATATATATAAAAATGCATGTGTGTGTTTGGGTGCATGCATATATATGTATACTGTATGTACATGCACACACCCACAAACACGCACACAAATTTATATACAATCCTGTAGAAAGTAACCACTTTCAACTGCTTCTTTAGTTCACATGGCAGAAGCCGCAATTTGAACCTAGAATAGCCAGTTTTGCTGATGTGTTACGTGGGTGAGGGTAAACTACCATGTGATAAAATCTGTTCGGATTCGTTGTTAAAGGTCTATGAAAGTACGTGATAGAATCCGTTGAAAAGGTGTTTAAACGTGCAAAATTTAGAAATTTAGGTTAACTTTGCCCACACACATTCAGTATCATTTGGCCTCCCATATGCATAGATGTTCTTATGCAACTTTAATTAAATGGTTATTAAGGCAAACATGATTGTCTTTGTAACCTTGCATGTAGGTGACAGATGTCGTGTACTCACTGTGGATGATTATCTGAAGTTGTGCAGATACTTTTAATCATGGGCTTCTCAACAGTGGGTGTTTTGGCTTTGAAACTTTCCATGTTGTTTAAAAAACACGTTTTTGTAGGCAGTGCTTTTGTGCACTCAGTGTTGCATAACAGCTTTGCAAGGGATACTCTTTTGTTAAATATTTATGCAGTTCCTTGAGTCTGTCTTGTTTATATTTTTTTATCAGGAAATGATGTATGTCTGGAATGGCTTTGCAATTGTGGGCAGAAGAGCAGACCTCACTGAAAACTTACTGGTAACAATTGAAAAAGAAGAAACTGCTCTACAAAATGAAACTAGTAAGTAATCAGTTAAGATGAAAGTAATAAACTGGTAAGAAATGCTGACATTTTTGTCTGCCTCTGTGCTAATGTTCTGTGAGTTAAGTGTTGACTCGGGCAATGTGCTATTGGAAATTTTGGAACCGCATGAAAGTTAGCGGTGGTTTTTCAATATGTTCTTTATCTGGCTTGATTGATGCTGCAGAAGAATACAGGAAACTCAAGGACGTGAGGTTATTAGTTACAGAATTTAACTGAATCTGACTAAGACGTTCCAGTCTCTGAGACCATTCTTGAAGCATAATCTGCTAATTTCTTATGTCTGAAAAATACTTTTCCAAACCAATTTACACCACATTACTACAGAAGACACAGACTAAGCAGAATATGGCTAAGTATAAAGGAAATAATGAAGTACTATGCATGAGTGGTTTTACTTTGTAGCAACGTAAATTGTATTTGCTAGTTGTGAAATAAAATGTGTTTTTAACAAATAAAATTTGACAATGTTTTTAGATCTTTATGTATTTGAAGCATTGATGTTCAGGGTAATATTTAGAGAATGAGTCCATAACTTATTCCTAAAGGACATGAAGTTCCATTATTACAGCAAGTTTACTGCAGAAGTGCCTGGCTTTATCAGGTGGCTGCTGTCATCTGATCTTCTTCAAAGACTTCTGTGTTCTTCTAGAATGAAGATATATTACTTTTTGCACATGGAACTTTTTAAATGGTAATTCACTAAAAATAGCTTCTGCTCATCTCAGATTTTAATCACACTTATCAACAATTTAGTAAAAGTTAGTTTTGCTACATTATTGAAACATTAATTATGAAATGTGAAAGTGCATTTGATGCATCACCTCAGTTCCCATGTAAATCATAATCGACAGTTACACAAGGACATACAAGAAATGCAATAGCACTAAAGTCTGGATGGTATAATGAGCTAAATGAGAGCAACTTGCAAGGCCAAGACTGAATTGCGTACCTAAATTTTTTTATTCTTTTCATGTATCTGCAGAATCGGTAGTGTGCCTCTGAAATCTCAAGAGTTTTTCCTCTTTTTGTTGTCGTATTAAAACCAAAATGTAGCAGCATGCAAGACATCTGCAAATAAAGTCATGTTCTCATGAGTTCTATGTGGAGGGTTCTGACAAAAGCTGCTGGGAATCCAGTGCTTGCACTGTAAGGAGCTGGGCTTGTTCAGCCTGAAGAAGAGAAGGCTGCGAGGGGACCTAATAAATGCTTATAAATATCTGAAGGGTGGGTGTCAGGAGGATGGGGCCAAGCTCTTTTC
>Ga0065711_1007563_pt1 | contig 38640 bp, 21 predicted proteins | sample Hoacrofraction12_FD_59098 | JGI IMG/M metagenome (GOLD analysis project Ga0065711, IMG submission 59098) | Hoatzin crop microbial communities from Cojedes, Venezuela - Epithelial fraction 12 v2 (version 2) | ecosystem: Host-associated > Birds > Digestive system > Esophagus > Crop | place...
AGAAGAGAAGAGAAGAGAAGAGAAGAGAAGAGAAGAGAAGAGAAGAGAAGAGAAGGGAAGAGAAGAGAAGGGAAGGGAAGAGAAGGGAAGGGAAGGGAAGGGAAGGGAAGGGAAGGGAGAAGAGGAGAGGGAAGGGTACCTGTCAGCTATTTTTTCAGTCATTATCTCAAATCCAGCTCTAACATCAGAAGAAGGTCACACTCACAGAAGAGAACAAGGCTTTTGGTAACTGTAATTATGGGCACAAGGCTGATAATTGCAAAGATTGAAATTCAGTCTTAATCCTTACTGGGAAATAGTTGCATTTGATATAGTCCAGTGAAAGGCACAATAGCGTAAGGGCAGATGGGTGCAAAGAGTGTGACAGAGTTAGGGGGTGGGTAGAGCAGATGGAAGGCTGCAGTGAAAAGCATCGTTGGGAAATGGCACTGATGGGTAGGGTTAGTGTGGAAACGCGAGGAGCACAAAAAGCAAACACGAGGGGTTTTGTGGTGTAGTCATCCAGTTTTCAGCTGATATGTTATATTTTGCCCTCCTGCCCATCTCACTGTCCAGCCAGTGCCATTGGATGGCCAAAATAAGAGTATAAAAATAAGTGCTGCGTAGTCTCTCCTGTTCACATGCAGCCCACGGATGAGACTGGGACTGAGCTAACATTTCCACAGACTTTTCTCTGAAATGTTAAGCTCTCACACTGCATATGAGAACAAAACCTGTGAGGAGCAGCTGAGGGCACTGTGGTTGTTTAGTCTGGAGAAAAGGAAGCTGAGGGGAGACTTTATAGCTCTCTACAGCAAGGTGGGTGTCTGTCTCTGCTTCCAAGTAAGAAGTGATAGGACAAGAGCAAACAGCCTCAAGTTGCACCAGGGGAGGTTTAGACTGGATATTAGGAAAAAATTCTTCACTGAAAGGGTATCAAGCATTGGAACAGGCTGCCCAGGGAAGTGACTGAGTCATCATCCCCAGAGGTATTTACAAGGCCGCATTTAAAAGATGTGGCACTTAGGGACATGGTTTAGTGGTGGAGTTGGCAGTGTTAGGCTTTCGGTTGGACTCAATGATCTTAAAGGTCTTTTCCAATCTAAACTGTTTTATGATTCTATGAATATGCCACCCAGCAGACTGTCAGGTGGGCTTGGGAAATAAGAGTGAGGCCCTGGTACAGGCTGAAGAGGGTTACGACTGTGTTGCCTTGGAAGCTGCGCTGCAGCCAAAAGGCAGATGGGCAGTGAAATCCCTCTGCCCATTCCTCTGTGATCTGGCTCTGCAAGAAAGAAACTGGCTGAGGAGGATGGCAGCCGTTGTGCTGGCACTGTCTCTATACTGCAATGTGTGCTGAGGTACAGACAAATGTGCAAAAATACTGCTAATCAACGAAGAAGACCCATTTTGTAAGGGAAGCCATGACCTACTTCTGTGAAGACGACCGTTCTCTTTCTGGTAGGGAGAACAGCTTATTCTATGTTCAATAGCAATATCTAAGGAAAGTGTAGCTGTAGTGAAGGCATTTAGGGAGGGAGAGAGGGAAAGAAGGATGCAGTAAGGAAGGGAGGAAGGAAGGGAGGAAAGAAGGAAGGATGGATGGATATTTGGGTTGGAAAATCATTAGATCTGTTAGACCTGTTCAGAGAGCAGGTAGGTTTCATGCTTTCTAACCTGCTGGTAAAGACTTATCTTCAGAGACGAAACCCCCTTGCATTACACAGTGCAGTTACTGCCTGAACATATACACATAGTAAAAACAAGCTATTCTTCAGATAACGTAGTCTCTGATTGGCGTGAGGAACAATCCCTTGATATTGGTAACTGGGTCTGGTTTGTGGATGATCTGAGAGGAGGATTGGGAATGGCCCCCAAAAATGGGCAACTGGTTGTGACAGTGATTAATGACCTGGGAAGGCAGAACATAGAGCATACTTCTGTGTTTGCCTCCAGGTGATGAGGCATCCAAAGCTAGGAGTCATGCTAACATGAAACCCTGTTGGCTTTCTACGTACCTTGCCCCTATCTAAAATGACAGTTTGAGAGATGAAGCCGGATAGTCTGAACTGACCTGTACAGGCTATTTACACATACAGTTTTTCGATGCCAGGTATAATTTGGTTTCTCTCCTTATACTGTAGTCTGCAATCCCTAAATGTGCTGACGAACCACTGGAGTATTATGAGCAAAGAAGCTGAGGCAATAAATGGGGAGAAGAGATATACCTGGGCCTAATGCTTGCCATCTGCAGTTCATGGCTGTGATTGGAAGCACCTGTAAAAGCTAGGAACCAAATTGTTCTTTAACAGATCGGAGAGAGAAAAAAAAATCCCCTTCTATAGAGTTGAGGAGGAGATGAGAATAATTTTTAATTATAGGTGTATTTTTTCATCCATTTGCTAAGACAGCTTAATTTAACAGGGCTTCTTAGGAAAAGCAAGTGAATAATGTAAGGGATTAAAGACACCTCCTGGGTAAGCAACACCAGGAAAACAGAGGAAAAGTAGTAGCTAATTATGAATTGGCAGGGCAAAGCTCAAATAAGCCATCAAAGTAAAAGGCAACCCTTGAACAAACTAATGAAGTATGTCACATCTCTCTGGAAGCATAGTGTTGCTGCAAAGATGTGGTGCTTATGTAAGTGAACTATTCTGCCTCTGAGGTGTGTCTTACTGGGGAGTTTCACTACAGAGGTAATACAAATCTATTGATGCTGATGCATTTGGAAATTTTATAAGAGATATAACACCACTTTGTCCCGTACTTGCCATGGTATCAGCAAAAATCCCAGAAGTTAAGGCTTGGTGCACTTTTGCAGAGCTGCAGGTGGGGACCTGTCTCTTCAAGCAAAATGCATGTGAAAGGGAAATTTCTGGGTGCAGCTTGCCCTGAGCTGTTCTTTAGGATAAGCGGACGGCAGTAAAACCAGATTAGACTTTTTGTGCGATTTTCATGCAGCCAGGCTTTGTAGCCTTAAAACCCAGTTTGAGCATTACAGCTCAGACAAATATCAGATGATTGGTCTTTTATTCAGGATCTGTTTACTCTGACATCTGGAGAGTCAAGTGAGTTGTTTGGGTCAGCTAGAACTTTGTGTGGAGATGTACATACAGGGCTACTAATACCTTTTCAGTAGCTGCACATCAGTATGCCCTGCAGAGTTAGTGTTTTTGATTCATTCCAAGGCTCTCAAGGGCACATGTTGAAACATAAGAACTCAACAGGCAGTGAAGTAGTGAATCTGAAAAGATGAGATGCAGCGAACATTAGACAGTAAATGTGTCTTATTTCTGGCTTCCTGGATAATCGCTGCTTAGAACAGAGCTGCCGAAATATCTTAAACCTTTCTGTAGACTGAAAGCAGAGCTTGTGAAGCACAGACACATTAAAGAGGTTTCTCAGATCCGTCATCTTTTATAGCAAAGCAGTGAAGGTATTTTGACAGACTGAACCCCCTATGCCACCTTAAAAGGAAGAAAGCCACACAACACCCCCCCTCCCAATGGATTTCTGCATAGGAAGATGTCTGTAAAATGATAAATTCACAGTGGGTTTATTACTCCTTGCGAGTCTTGCAAAATGAGCTTCCAAACATGGGACTATTTATATTATTCACCCTTGCGAAAAACAAGGGCATGTGAGAAATGTGTGGAGACTGTGCATAGGACCAGCAGAATTCATTCATCCATTACATTCATTTCAGAAGGCCATGCATTTTTATCGCCAAGTTAATGCATTAGCTTTCTGTAATGCAAATGGAACTGAATGTATCAAGGAACACAGCAGTATTTTAACATACAGTTAGAAGATCTGTATTAATAATAGGCTCATATCGCAAGGCAGATTTACTCTGTTTAATTTTGTCTGTTGCAAAGGAGAGGTTAAATCTAGACACATTCTTAAGCAGATATAGCAACTTTTTATATAGTGCTTAGAAGAGCAACATCAGTTCCTGGGAGATTTGTCATACTGCATAGATAAACCACATGTTTATCAAACAGCTCCTGGAGCAGCCTTATTAGCTAGAGGTGGGCTTTATTTATTTATTTATTTTTCTTCATTTATTTTTCTTTATTTATTTAATTTATTTATTTTTATTAGCAGATCTGAATAAGAAGACAGTTTTCAATCATTCCAAAATCAATCACTTTTTTTTTTCTTTTCTTCCTCCAAATATTTTCTTCTTGCGTTTTTCAAGAGCGTGAGGAGAGGGGAGAAGAAGGCAGGAACAGAGATGAGAAGGGAGAGAGCAAACTCGACAACAGCCCTGTGGTTAGAAGCATTTCCTAAGCCCAGCTCCTCCCTGAAAGCAAGGGGACTCAGAGCTGCCCCCTCCACCCTGGCTGTGCCGGAGCTGGGCCAGGCACACGTTTCACACAGGAGAAGGAGACAGCGAAATGCCTGGCCTGGAGGTAACATCACTTAGAAAGACCTTACGCCTGATTTGAAGCAGTGAAGTTGAATCAAAATTAGATCTTTTCTGTGCCATTACATTGAATTAATATGTCCAGATAGCTGAATCAAACTTTGTGGCAGAAAGCAGGGAGCTGACACCAGGCCAAAGTCCTGGAAGCTGGAAGCAGAGGCACGATCTTCCTCACCATGTGTGCTGTGACTACCTGGGTAATGAGATCTGTAATGCGCAGATTTGATGTACGGTCTTCTCCAGTGCACAGCACAGGAGTAAGTAGTTGGAGCAATTTTGGAGGAGAGGTATAATGCCTTTTGAAGGTATTTGTTCCCCACATGACAGCAGTCAGTTTGTGGAGCTTGATCTTTCCGATGGCGAAGTTCACTTTTATCTGTTTTTTGGAGCTCAGCTGCTGTATAAGCTCTTAGAGGTCAAATTTGCTGCCTACAAGCACGACTATTTTGTCTGAACACACAAAGTATTTCCCACCTTCACATTGACACTCAGGCACAGGGGATCTTAAAGAGACAGCTTTAGTCTAGCCTGTCCTCATGTTCTTATCTCTTTCAAGCTTATTAATTATTCCTTGGCAGACAGATGGGAGCTATTCTATATTTCTCTGTGTTTCCACCAAGCTGAAAGATGAACGTTACTGATGGCTTCATAAAATTCATGTCAGATTGCCGTTATGCTGCATTTGTCAGAGTTGCTTAGCTTGTGACATCCTCAGGGCTCAGAATATATTGCAGTCTTCCCTGGGAGTGCAAGAGAGGCATTTGCCAAAATAGAGAGCCTGTTGTCTCCCCTGCCTGCACAGCCAACTTCCCTTTGATGCTGAGGGAGATGAAGGCACATATCAAAGGGGTGAACTGATGCCCTGCAAATTTACAAGGCCTGGGGTCAAAGATAAAAAAGCATCAGAAGGCACCAAGCTGTAAATAAACAAACACTATCGGCCTTGACTTTCTGCATACGTTGAACTGTGTACTTTAGCCTGTGAGAAAGAGTAAGAAAAAAACAAAGACAAATTTGCATTGAAGCTGCTACAGTGACTGTTTCATAAGAGATACGTGGGTGTATGCGTATAAAGTGTGCATTGATATACATAGCAAAAAGACCTACCACTAAACCCAGGCAATTTTGAAACATATTCTGCCTTTTGAGACTCCTTATAGAAGTAGATGTTATTTTTTAACAACAAATATACATGTTTTTGGTGGTAGTAACATTTCAATACTTACACAACTGAGGGTGAGGGCCTGAAAAAAAAAGCTGCAGTAGGAGGTGTCAGGGATGCGTTCCCTGAAAACTAAGGTAACTTGTCCAACCTTGTGGCTGATAATAAGAAGTGTTGAGCTACTGACTTTGCATACGTCTATATTTACATGGTTAGTTAGGTCTTCAAAAAGCTTTTTCTGGGGACAGTGCCCTGCACTTCTGCATATGCATGTTGAGTGTTGAGAAACAAAGTCTTCCAAAATGCCTTGCCACTTGAGAAATGCACATCATTTGGCCTTCTCGCAAGAGGCATAGTTCCTTCCTGTCGCAGTGTATTACAAAGTTATGACTTCATGATATTTTGTACCTTTTTTTCCATAAGTCAATTTAATCAGACACGAGAAAACAAAAGTCCTTTTGCTTCTGCCTCATTTTATTACACTGCTGTTGGCAGATGGTTTACAGTAGTGTCACTGGTCCTTATTTCTGCTCCATGTAGCCTACATTATTTATGTGCTGTGTCTTATTCATTAACGCAAGGCCCTTTGATGTTTAGAGTGGCTTAGCTTCTCTATGGACTTCTAATAATCCAGAAAGGAAAAAATGATATGAAGCCTTGATGTGCCCCTCTCCTCCTGAAAAATGAGGGGGAGCATAGGATACACAGAAGGCTCACCAAACTCTGATTGCTATAAAACCAAAAATTTCATTTCTACAATCCTCAGGGACAAACTACAAGGAGTGAATCCCATGACAGTATCCATTTAATGGTGTATTTCAAAAGCTGCAAGACTGAAGTGAGAGAGAGAGGCACTCCGGTGTGCGCGAGAGAAGTGAACGTGGAGAAATGGGAAGGACTTGGTAGCATTAAATTAAATGACAGAAAAGTCCAATATTAACTGCTCTGCAGTAACACTATTCAGAAGTTGTATTTTAAAGTCCTGAACTCAGAAATGAGTGGTTTATAGGGAAAAATGAGACTGGATAGCAACTTACTGCATATATATGTTACCACTGCATAGACAAACTTTATGCAAATTTGTTTATTTTTTGAGTGGATCAATGCTTTACAGGGATGGGCAGAAGTTTGCATAGAGACGGGCCCGTAAAATGGATCTTGCAGACTTTTTAGGTGAGCAGTTTTCCATCGTGCAGTAAGCCCACTCAGGGTACATTTCAGGCTTACAGACGTGAGCACAACCGATTTCTGTTGCCCTGCGACTGAGACACTGAGGATGGGTAAGAGCTGTGCATGGAGAGCCCTGTGGAGAGCTGGGGGTGTCCTTCAGGCATTTTGGCTTTCCCGGATCATGACAAGCTAAAGAAACAGGCCAGGTCCTCCTACTTTGCTGCCCTTGCAGAGAGGCACTGCAGAGAACTGTCTTCTTTGCTACATCCTGAGATTTAGTTATGCAGTTACTAAGATAGCAGGAAATAATTTACAGGTAGGCAAAAAGAAGCAGCAAGAAATATGGGAGTACGACTTCTTTTCCTCTCTGAATTTTAAGAACTATCCTGGCCAGAAGGACCGGTCATTTTTAATGTTGAAGGAGTGACTGTAAGGCTGAAAGGATTTAGAAATGGAGATGGGGCCGGGGGGGAGGAAGGAAAGAAATGCATTACTCCAGAGATGTTAAACTATGAGCAAGAAAGATTTTTTTTTTATTTTCTAGTCAGAGAGACTTTCTCTGCCAAACCCAGCACAAGAAATTCTGGTAATTAATCCACAGAGACACTTATGCATCTAATCAGATTTGAGATACGTGTGTTCTTGGCGCAGGTGACTTTTGCTCATTACTTAAGACTGCTATGAATTGGCATTTAGCTGAAGCTAGTGCCTGCACTGAACATGTGAACTTTTGCTTGTCAGTAAACTACCTCAGACTTTTCTGAGAAGAGAAACAGAGAGGAAGATATGAGAAAGCACTGGGAGATGCTGAAGCCTTGGATCCCACTGGTAAGAGCAGACAGCATTACAGAGTATATTTTGCCCTCTTTCCCCAGAAGCCACATCCCAAAACAATTGCCAAGCCCCAACTCTAATCAAACAGTTCTCATGCCACCTCACTGCCCAGTGGAAAGAAAAGCTGATTTGAACTCTGATTACGATGATCTTCATTACCCTGCAGTCAGACGTGTGCTGGCAGCACAGTGGCTATATTAATGTGAGCGGGAAACTGTCCTCTGCTTATGCATTTTGCTACAGGGGGGACACTCCCTGGGGCACAGGGGAGTCTGCAGCAGGCGCAGGAATGTAATCTGTTCTCTCCAGCAGTCTCTTTAAAAGTAGTTCACCCTTTTTCATCATGTTGAGGAAAGATGGAAGGACAGCAGCTGGGATTCATCGCACCTCGCTTAAACAACTTATGTACCTTAACTTGGGGATATAGCTGTTATAGACATCTTGCATAGTCAAGGAAAAAGGGAAATTCTGTCTATCTGTCACCACTGGAGATGCATTATTTATTTTTGTTGACTAAAGGGAAGCTGCAGGCGTTTATGTTTCCATTCTAGGGATCTTTGTCAGGTGGCTGAGGTTAGAGCAGGTAAAAATGTGTCTACCAGGGCTGTGAGAGGTGCTGTGTTTAGTATAACCTTCCTAAATTTCAGGGTAAGTTTTAGGTTATTGGCTCTGCTTTGTAGTGACTGTATGTGTAAGTACTGGAAGATCAATATTCTTTAAGCAAAGGTTTCAGTGTTCAGCAGCTGGTAGGGATTAGCAGAAGGCAACCGCTGGTGACTGTCAAGACTTTGAATGTGGACCACTACGTCCAGTGACCTTTCTGTTTTAACTGTGCCAAATAATATCTACACAGTGATCCTAATAGCCACTGGAGATTTGTTTAGGGAGTAAATGAGACTCCTGAGCAGTGATTTTGTCCAGTGATCTCAAATAAATATTGCAACTAAGAATTTTTAAGGAAATAATTCAGCGTGATGCTTTAAGTAGTATCTTCACATAATTCAATATCAATAATGCATTTTGGCAAAGTGGAATTGTGACATTAAAAGCACACTGGACTCAGCCAAATAATTTCAATTTATAACAGTCTGAAAATTCTTTGTACTGTGCAAGGCACTAAAAATAAACTGGAAAACCCCCTGATATCTGCCTACAAACTTAACACATAGTTGAAGATAACTGTTGTTGCAAAGGCATATTTAACACTGTCTCTAATTCACTCTCAGAAGCGGTTCAAGAAGCAAAGGTTTTATTTCCCCCTAGAGTGAGAAGTTGCTGAATAGTTAAAAAAAAAAAAAGAAAAAAGAAAAAAGAATATGGTATTCCTGTGAATAAATTCCACTTAGGTCATATTCATTTCAATGGAATTGAGGATCAGCTATTGAGGATCATCTAATAAACAAGTGTTTTAAAGCAGAAATATCACTAATAATATCATCACAAGTATTACTCCAGTATTCACACCTAAAATGTCTGACATTTTGAACAAAACAATTTACTATTTTCACATGCAAAAGAACTATCTCTAGTGATTAATGGAAACAGTAAAAAGATTTATCATAAAAGATTTCTCAGAAAACTTATGTTATCCAGTCTGAGAATCAAAAGCTACCATGTCACCTTGACGACTGACTGCATGGTGTGAATTATGTGCTAAAAATCATCAACGTGTCCTGAAACAACAACTTAGCCTCAACAAGTCATAAAAGAATGTGTATTGCTGATTGATCGTCAATTCTTGTCTTCACAGGAAAACATTCATCAAGCAGGAGGGCCAGATGAGGGGTTTAGATTAGACACTGAGGGAAAATCACTGCTCTCATGAATTAGAGAAAGTGAACCTCTGGACTTCTGTGATAGATTGTTAAAGCAGAGGTGACACAGTCTTATAATATAAAGCTTCCTGTAGTCACAAAATGTGCCTTTCTTTCGTGAATGCAGACAGATTTTCAAGCAGAAGCTGCGGTATTACCAAGTGATTTACATATGAATTAATCCATATTAGACCATATGAATCATTCACTCCTTCAGGGGAATGATCAGCATCCAGTTGGTCTGATCACCTAAGCCAAGTGAACATAGAATATTAACTGTGGCACACACTCCATACATATCCATCATAATCATCAGTTCTAAATCATGAGGTAGACACTCATAGAGTCATAGAATCATAGAATGGTTTGAGTTGGAAGCAACCTTAAAGACCATCTAGTTCCAAACCCCCTGCCATGGGCAGGGACACCTTCCACTAGACAGGTTGCTCAAATCCCCGTGCAATCTGGGCTTGAACACTGCCAGGGAGGAGGCATCCACAGCTTCTCTGGGCAACATGTTCCTTTGTTCCATTTTTTTCTTATATATAATCTAAATCTACCATCTTTCAGTTTAGAGCCATTACCCCTCATCCTACCACTACATGCCCTTGTAAAAAGTCCCTCTCCAGCTTTCTTGCAGGCCCCCTTCATGTACTGGAAGGCTTCTATAACGTCTCTCCAGAGCCTTCTCTTCTCCAGGCTGAACAGCCCCAACTCTCTCAGCCTTTCCTCACAGGAGAGGTGCTCCAACCCTTGGGTCATTTTTGTGGCCCTGCTCTGGACCCGCTCCAACAGGTCCATGTCTTTCCTGTGCTGAGGGCTCCAGAGCTGGATGCAGTGCTCCAAGTGGGGTCTCACCAGAGCGGAGGAGAGGGACAGAATTCCCTCCCTCGACCTGCTGGCCACTCTGCTTTTGATGCAGCCCAGGATATGGTTCGCCTTCTGGGCTGCAAGCACATATTCCCAGATCTTGTTGAGCTTCTCATCCACCATCACCCCCAAGTCCTTTTTCTCAGGGCTGCTCTCAATCCATTCTCCACCCAGCCTGTGATTGTGCTGGGGACTGCCCTGACCCATGTGCAGGACCTTGCATTTGTCCTGGTTGAACTTCATGACGTTCACACAGGCCCATCTCTTAATGCTGTCAAGGTCCCTCTGGATGGCATCCCTTCCCTCCAGCGTGTTGACTGCACCACACAGCTTGGTGTCATCAGCAGATGTGCTGCAGGTGCACTCAATCCACTGTCCATGCCACCGACAAAGATGTTAAACAGTGCCAGTCCCAATACCGACCCCTGAGGAATGCCACTTGTCACTGGTCTCCACTTGGACAGTGAGCCATTGTAGAAGACCGCTACAAACTGGTTTTGTCTCGACATTGCCATTGTCATCTCTTGCTGGCCTCTGGAAAGAAGCCGCCACAACGACCTGCAAGAAAGCGCTTGCGCACAGAGTAGTGCGTGGACAGGCAAGATCGGACTTGTCTAAGCGGGCAGCACGCATGGCAGGAACTGCACGTATGCGGACATGCTCTGCGCATGCGCAAATGCCCCTATAAAAGGGCAGCACATGCTCCTCGCCGCCCTCTTGCTCTCCTCCTCGCCGCCCTCTTGCTCTCCTCCTCACCGCCTGGCTCTGGGCTCTACTCTCGCCGGGCCTCCATGCCTGCACAGAGACTGAACCGACTGGACATTGCTGGACATCGTCGAATCCGTGGTGGTGGTAACTGATCCCCTCCCCCCGCACTTCTTTTCCTCACCCGCTGGGGTTTTTCCGACTTTACCCTTTTTTTTTTTTCCTGTCTCATCTTCTCCGCCCCCCCCCTCGCTGCCGTCCCCACCAGAGCTCCGATTCCCGGTTCACCAAAAATAAAGTTTACAAGGTTGCACGGCATATGACTGCGTTTGCATCTTAATCTCGTCTCCTGGGATCGCATCGAAACCTCCCCAATACCGGATCAGGACAGCCATTGACTGAGCCAACTCAGCCAATCCAGCCAATTTCTTATGCATGAAGTGGTCCATCTGTTCTTAACTCCCATTAATGGCTCCTGTGTTGTCGTTCTACTGGTGATGGGCCTAAGTAACAAAGTCCAGTACTGCAGTTCAAGTTTCCAGTTATTTGGCAAGATGAAGAGTGATTCTTAATCAGATTGTGCAAACACAACCTGATGCACAGGAATGCCAAGGAGAGTCTGGACCTTTATGGCCTCTGTTACAGACTCTGGGTCAAGGTAGCAATGCTGAATGCCCATCTCACACAACATTATCCAATCCTCCCTGCTTTGAGTCTCTTCTTTACAGTGACTGCCTCTAATTTCTCCTAAAGAAACTGCTCAGTTACTGTCTTGGCACCAGGAATTTAATTTTCCTGGCATAAATTTCTTTCTCTGCAGTGGACCTGCTTAGGTTAAGGAGTGAGGGATTTTGAGGAACCAGAAATTGTTGGGTACTGGAGCTATGAGCCTGACAATTCACAAACTCAACCAGCTCCCCCTGGGAATTACATGTTGGTTTCTATCATGGAATACAGTATTTCAGAATTAAAAAACAAACCAACCAACCAAACCATCCCTGATCAATCTTGACTAATTTGCTGCAACAGACACCGTATGAAAAATGCATAGAATTAAGGAAGGAGCTTTTCTTTTTGTCTGTCTCTGGAGTCAAGTTAAAATGGAATACAGTCATTAAAAGGTTATCTAGTGTAACAACCTAGCCAGTAAAAGGCAGGAAGGAGAAGGCTATATACTTCTCTGAATTGTTTTATGAAGTATCTCACGGCTGACAATCAGTGAACTAAATCCTTGGACAAGGAGAGATTTACAAGGACTTGTCTACAGAGACAAAGTGTTTCTACAGACTTCAGGCAGCCCTGGGACCAGGGATTAGCAGAACTGCACATAAATATGGTTTACAGCTACAAAATGCCACAACTGGGAGCCTTCAATAGGAAACTATGTGTAAACGTGCCTGTGGAAACAGACTTCACATATTGATCATGAAATGTAGAGGGTTTTAATAGCTTTACAGACCTTTTGTATTGGACTTTGAAAAGATACTTTCCTTCATTAGCTCACACTATGTTATTTATGCCCCTAAGATTTTGCTGTCAGACCTTTTTTTGTTCATGGCTATTTCGAAGTCTCCCAATTGGAAGATCCCAACCTCTGAAACTCCTGTTCGGATCAATGCTGAGTGTTATTCTCCACCTAGAACTGTATTCTTAAGGGGCTGGATTTTTGTTTTTGCTTTTTTGTTTTTTCTTTTGATGAGTGATGAGCTTTAGAAGATGGATCAGATAAATAGAATTTAAATATCACAAGCTGTTAAATACAAAACACTTGAGGACTACTTAATTAAGCAGCAGTACACAGCAGGCAGTCAGGTTCTGAGCGGCTATCGTGTTCCTGGGGTGGTACCATGCTGGAAAAGCCCATCTGATTACTTTTATTAACAACCTCTGAGGGGTAATAATTAACTACTGCAGACATTTACTGTCTAAACAGCACATTGTTATTGATGAAACAAATGTAAATTTTCACAACACTGCACTTAATGGGCATCACTGCCACACACAAAGCAGTACTGGCAAATAATTTTGCAAACCATTTGTGTTCAGATAATTTAAAAACTGCTACATAATACTGATTTTAAGCAGGATTCAGTTGGATAAGTAAGTGGAGTACAGATTGCTGCTACTGTGGTGCTGGTAATCTGTGACTAGCATCCTTTGATAAATGAAACCGGTGAATCTTAAGTCTGGACTTTGGACACTGTGGCTATATCCACCCTGTGAAAATGTATTCCTATTGCATGACTGTACTTTGACATTAACTGACAAAACAGCAACCACTGTGGATTTGCTGTGGCTACGTGTACCATTACAGCAAGAACTTTTTTCAAGAATCACCATGGCAAGGCAGTGTAGTGATTGGGGTCTGGGATACTGCTGAAAGTACTGAATTTCCTTTCTGAATGAGAGAAACTACCAGACCCCAAGAATTAACAGTCACTTTAGTCATCACATCGTCCATCACATATTTGGGCTCCTAACCGCATGTATTCCATAAGGAACAAGTTATTTTCCATGTAACTAAACCCTTAGTAGAAGCAAGGAAAGATGCACGCCAGTGTATCACAGCTGCTGATTAAACAGGTGTCTGCATCAAAATTTTAAATTGCCTTTTTCTTCTTTCAGCTGGATGTAGGATCCTTTTCGCTTCTTGCCCTAAGCTGCTGGGCATCATATGTCTGTGCACTGTAAAGCAGTTACTGTATGTACCTCACGGATGATTGCCGGGCAAAGTAATCTCTCCACTTCCTTAGTTCTGTCTTTCCAGAATAAATTAGTATGCCAATGAATGTACTATTCCAGCCCCCTGAGCAGCTTCAAGGACCTACCATCTCTTTTAAAATCTCTCTGACAGAAAATATGCCTTTCCTCTTCCCTCAGAGAGGAACAATTACCCAAGCCATCCAGACAGAGCCCAGGGCCAGTGATGGGTTTCCAAAGCATAAAAATGACATCGCTTTGAAGTCCATTGTCTCGCTGCCTTGGTGGGCCAGAAAGCAGGATTTTCACCCTTTTTGAAAGAGAAGAATTGCGACTTGCTAGCACTTGCTGCTGAACTCTGGAATGGGCAGAGGCAACAAATGTAATGTCATGACACTGGTACAGTTAAAAAGGGAATCTGAGAAAGGATGTTGAGATACATGCTGAGCCCTGTGCTGTTTAGGTCAAAATTACTGAAAGATCTGACTTTACTCGATGGGTTAGAGAAATTCTCATATAATTACTTAAAATTATCTGAAATGTTCCTGAAGTAGTCTTTTTCTAACAGTTGTAGTGAAATGACAACGGAAGGAAATAGTGCATGCTTCTAATTATGACCATTTCAAACCAGTGTCGATCACCTCTTTATGTCATACTTGACCAACATATGTTTCTTATATATCAAGTTAGCAAAATGCTCTAGTATCATTTAGGATAATAAGCATAACATCAGGGCAAGATATTATTAATTAAGAATATATTCAATACGTTAGTTACCAAATATATCATTGTTACGATTGATACTTGCTGTTTCATACACATTATGTTTCCTAAGGATTTAACATCGACTTAGTTATGCAGGTAAAAAAAAGACAAGAAGGAAAGACAGTAACCTGGGAACCAGGAGACATTTTTTAAACATGTCTTTAAATTATACTGCTATTTTTTAAGATCTGCCTTTGGCAGCCTTTCCTCCTTCAGCACAATTACTAGTGAAGGCATTATTATTATTGAATATATGATGAGGATGTAGGATACCTTTTAAAAGGCTTTTTAAAAAAGAAATAAAATCTATAAGCACTCTCATTCCAAACAGCACAGCAGAAACATTTAACAGAAACAAAGCAATGAAAATCTAGGGACCAGAGTATGAAAAAACAGGAGTTCAAGTTCGTACTCACTCTCATTAAACAGTTTCATCTTTGCGCTCTGTACTATTTAATTCTTTTATCATGAAGAAAAAGTTTGAGTCCCTGAAGAGGGACAGTGTAGATGTTCTAGCATTCTAAAGTGATTATAAAGAGACTGACACTAAAAGTAGCAGTGGATAACTTTACTGACTCTGAGTTACAACTGGAAGTACTGCACCACCAGCTTGCCTGATGCACAGAGAGATTTTTTTCTTCAGTTGGCAGATTCCTGCAATTATGTTGTTGTCTTAAGAAAAAAAATAGTTCAAATAATGATAGCAATTAACAATGAAAACATACATTATGGGATGCATGTAATGCACTCGAGGCATAAGCGCACACAATCCTGCTTCCTCTTGCTACTGTCTACACTGTAAGATAGCATTTGAAGTCTCTGTATATTCTTTTCCTTTTGGACTTTAAATAAGAGCTTTGCACTGGTGGAGTGAAGTTTTCAAAGTGTGTAAGGGTGAGGCTTAATGTCATTTCCAAAAATGAACTCTCAACATTTAAGCCTCACTGAGCACCAGGGGACCCTGAGTGTCCTGGAGCTTTGCACTCACACCAACAACCCAGGCCCCGGTGTCCATAGTGAGACAAGGTGGCAAAATCTTTGCAGTCTCGAGGTATAACATCAGTAAGAGATAGAAAGTCTTTAATAGAACGGAATAGTGAAGATTGTTCTATTTTATTGCTTATACCAACCAAAGTTAGTGACATGTGAGAAGTGAGATCTTCTCTGTTTATGCTATTTAGAAGATGCTAGAAAAATTTAAGGCTGGTAGTTCTCAGAACAGACCTTTCACAGTGGACACAAAACATCAATGCAGCTTTCTCCAAGAGTTAAAGATTTTAGTTTCTCTTTGAAATCAGAAATTTAATAGGAAAATCCCCCTTCACACTACAGTAAATTTGTTTACTTACAGTAGGTGTTTAATAATTAACATATTTGTACTACAAATGCACCCTCTTATCCTCAAAGTACTCAAATCGTCTTTTTTTTTCCTTTGCATGACATTGGATTTTGATTCAGCTAAGACAGTGGATAAATGCCCTTGGACTTGCTGTCAAGGCCACTCATTGGCTGCAACTCCCACTTAAACCAGTGGGAGTTTTTTCACAGACTTCAAGAAGGGATTAAATCTGCCCTGTCTGGCTGAATTAATGTTAGCGAAAGTACTGCTGTAAAAGCAGAATGTCATGACACCAATCCTGATTGCTCATAGCCAGTTTTGCTGGTCAGTCCTGGGGGGAAGTCACAAGTGAATTTAGGAGCCTAAATACAAAGGGAGCACTGGCTCCCTTGAAACACGTTTAAAAGAAAGGTTGCAAGAAGAGACTTAATTTTCAGGAGGAAATGGAAATAAATACAATGTTTTAAGAGAAGCCAGAAGGGAATATCTGCCCCCTCATCTGTAAGACAATTTACAGGTATTTGAGCTGAGTGAGGCGTGAACGGGGGAGCAGGGGAGGGAGGTATTGCTGAAATAACTGGAAATGAGGAGGTGGCCAAAGTCATGCAAGCAGCCGAGGGTTTGGAGAGCACCGAAGCGGACGGGGGATGCACATTTACAGGAACTCTCATGGCTCGGTGCCAAGCTTCGAGCTGAATTGACTCCTTCCTGGAAAAGCTGCTATGTACTCAAGCTGCTCCTTCAGCCGGGGTCTGGAGGGCCAGGAGAGCGTTGCTCGTATAGGCATTTAGACAACTTTAACTGTAGGGCACCTGCATCAGCCTGGTTCAGGTCATCGCCCTCCCAGTCTCTGCAGGAGCCACAGGCTACTCTGTAGCTAGGAAGAGATTTCTTTAATCTAGGTCTTCTTGGTGAAACAGCATTTAAACTGACAGGAGGAGGTAGGGGGCGTTGACATGCTTAAGCTAGTTTTGTGATATGCTGTGAACTGAAGATATCACCCAGAAAGGTTTGTAAACCCATACAGAATGCCTATTCCTAATTATTTGTTATCTTTGCTGTCATAGACTTTTCCTGTCTTACATTTAGGACATTGCTTCTTTTGCAGCCATCTTGTGATAACATTAATAATCCCCTTCTTTCATTTGTATTATCTCCTTGGAAATATTTATAGACTATGTTCATATTCCCCTGAGTTCTTCTTTCTGCAGAGAGAATTAATTCTGTTTCCTCAATCACTCCCTCTTTTATATGTTAGCCTATAATCCTTCCACAGTCATTTTCTTGCCCTTCTTTGCATTGTCTCTACTTCTACAATATCATTTTTAATCACAGACAAGAGAACTACATATAACTTCTTAAATATAATTAAATACATGCCACCTGCTCTTTTAGCTCCTTGACTGAACAATGTGTAAGGTGAGGATCTTACTTTCAACTTCCTTGTTGTGCAAGAACTCCAATTTGGAAACAATGTATTGCATAAACCCTTGAAATTATTTCATAGACATATGGGAAAATGCAAGAGAAAGATCTAGTTGTCTTTTTACAGTCCTATAGAAGGCCCACAATTCAAAATGACCAAATGTAATATATCCATTAACAATCTTAGACAGGCAGGATAATAAATATGGTCCAGTCTTCTTATCAACATGAACAGCACTAATTAAAGTTACAATATACTAAATTGTGTGCATTCTTGATATATTTCTGTGGCTGTATTCAGCTGTGAACTGAAGGAGACAGATTACATTTGATAAAATTCTCCAGCTTCAAATAAAAAAGAAACAGATGCCACCCAAAAAAAATGCAAGAGCTCTCGTGCTGTCTCCAAGAGGACCCTCACTGTCTCTGTGCCAACTACGTATGGCCATGCGGCACCAGCAGCCACCCCAAGCCACGTTCAGCTCTCTCAGCACAGTGGACAGCAGGGGTTGGACCCTCCCGTACAGCACCACTCACAAAGTGGGGTGTCTGTAAGGAGGGCAACACTGCCCTTTGACAGCAGAAGGACTGGGTGTCCCTCATTTGGTAGGACGAGGCCTACATGAGTAAGACAAGATGGGATGATTTTTGGGGGTATGTGGAGTGCAACAACATGTCACTTCAAATGCTGAACTGCACTTGTGGTTTTTTAGTCTCAAAATACTATGGAGAAGAGAGTTTCAGTCACAAGACCTTAACATTTCCAACAGGTGAACAAAAAGTGGCAGAAGGAATTAATTTTAATCCTTTTTTTTTATCATTTCACTTGTAAAAATGGAGCCAGAAGCAGCTACCATCAATACTTTTACCAAGCATTTTTCAAGGCATATGGGAACAACCCTTGAGGAGGATATCGTCTGTTAATGGCCCTTTAATACTTGGTACGTGTCCAGCTATTGTCCTGTAATTTAACAGCTAAGTTAGCACTTTTAAGTTTTATTCAGATAAATGTTCTATACAGGAGTACTGGTTCAGTTTAAATTAGAAGAATTATTAAGACTGCAATCTGTTCTTGTGATTCATATATCTGTTCATTTGTGCCTGTACCACATCTACCAGCCTCATTAACCATAATAGACCTTTAAGCTCCTGGTGGGTTATAGGTTTCTAAAGTGTTACAAAGTAATGCTGTCACTGTAATTTAAACATGATGTTGTTGTTATTACTGAATCTATTTTATGAACTTTTTTCCTAACTATATATATGCAGAAATGCTTGGTTGTATATTGCACTTGGCTGCAGTGGTAACAAAAATCTGGGTAATTACAGATGATGAATGGTGGATACTGAGCTCCTGAGTATCTAAAGCAACATTCTGCCCTAACACACCTCATAGTGAAAGTGCTCCAGTATAATACTAACGAAGAATATTACATACCTGGCTCTGAAAATAAGCCCAAATTTTGTTCATTATGCATGAAGATACTCATATTCACTGTCAGGAACTTTGCCAATGAACCTGTTCGATATGATTGAATGACAGAGAATCCTAAGGCATTACTGAATCCCACACTGAGATCTTGGAAGATTTTTGCCTGTAGAAAATAAGATTGCTCTAGTCATTAGTCAACAGTAGTCACAAGAAAATGCATCTTCTATGCAGTGCAAGGAGATTCCAGTCAAGCCCTAGATCAAAATCATTACATTGCTTGTATTCTGCATTATAGTTTGTCCCTGAAGAGTAGCAAGCAAAATAATTTATTTTGCTTTTATAATACTAATAGCATTTCTTAATCTCATATAATCATACTTTGTAATTATTCAGCATCTTCCACTCAAGGATCTTAAAGGCTTTCTCAGCATTAACTAGTACAACTGAACAACCTCAGTGTTTGTTAAGTATGTTCACTGTTGCCATTGTATGCACTAAATGCATTCATTCGGTGCCTACCCATAATTTCAAACATGTATAGTGGTGAGATGATTGTTGGACACCCAGTCTAATATTCAGGATCAAGCCACTCCCAGATCTTTTAGATACTCTATTCGCATATGGCAAATTCCAGTCAGCGTCAGACTTTTAAAGAGCGTGAAGTATGTCAAATTGCCCACTACAGGTGACTGTTTCTGTTGACTTCATGCTCTGGACCTCTCTATCCCATTAAGCTATCCCTGCCTGGGGAATAGTACATTTTTTCTTACACAAGGGCCAGAAAAGTGCTTAGGAGTGCAATAAATCAACAGGGATCAGTTGGCATTTCCAGGTGAAAGTGGACACAAGAAATGTACTTAAACTGAAAGTCAAGAATTTATCATCTTCACTACTTGCTAATGGATTCACATTACCTTAGATTTAACAATGCATTCTATTTTGGTAAAACTTGGGTAAATAGCATGAGACAAGTTTCAATTATTCTGGAGTAGTTAGAACATGTCCTGCCTATGCTTCTGTAAATAGATGGTCAAAACCAATGGACAAACATCCTTTGCACGCAACAGGAAATGGAATACTAGCCCATTAAATACTGGAATTGGAGATTCTTTTCACTGAAGGATGCTGAAGGACACAACACATGGATTAGCTAAAGGACATGTTCACAGGAAAAACATAGAATCCAGGAGAACTAACTCAGCCTGCTCCTGCCCAGTACTTTTTGGCTTGATTGTAGGATATCCTACAAGGTTTTGGGTTTTCCCAGCCTATGTTGTCACTAGCTCTGATTAATAATCTTGTGAAGTTCTTCTTTGCCTCAGAATTTTTTTCCAGTAAAATTCACTACGTTTGTTTCTGGGATTAATTTATCCTTTGTTCTTCTCTAACAATGGTACATAGCAGATGACAGAGGAATATATACAATTCAATACTACTGGTAGTGACAAACTTCTTTGCCTGACAAGCTTTGCATTTCCTTATTGTTTTAATATTTGTTTATGATATCTCGCACTTTGTGGGCTTTTCACGAATGTCACAGAACGGCAGATCTTTACTTTTTTTCTTTTTTCTGAACTAAAATGAAAAAAAAACAACCAGAGAACGTAATTAGTTTTCCTAGTGTATTAGCTTTTCCGTATGCTTTTTCTCTCATTATTGTGCTTAAACATGGGAGATGGAGAAGGAAATATTTGCCAAAACTGTGGTATTGTAAATACATCAAAATGTTCAAGAGAACAAGTGGATTATTAATCACCCGAAAGGACTCAGCTGACAATCCATAAAAGGCAAACATTTTTTATTTCTGTGAAAAGTATCTATTCTCTTAAACTGGTTCCTGTTGGCAGACTGACAACTTTGGGTCAATAATTACTCCAGCTGTTGAAGCTAATTTTGAATCCTTAAATCAAATTCAAGCAAGACCTGTTGTATAATAACCACGAGCTTTCCTACTGTTTTGTAATACTAAATAGATCATGCATAACCGAAAACTACACATGAAACAGAAGTCAGGGGAAGCATCTTGGTTGAGATACAAGTAATAGACCATAACACTTCTTAACTGGAATCTCCTCACACTTCCTGTGCATTTACTGTTTCTAACAAAACCTCAGGTATACTGGAAAATGATCAGAAAGAATGTGACGTTAAATAAAAATGGGCAGCTCAGAAGATGAAGGCAGCCAGAGCCATATTTTACTCTGGGGACAAAACTACAAACCTACCTTCAAGGCAACACTGGTAGAATTCATCATTCAGTGAAAATTCTCGTTCATTCAGAAATTTTATGCCGTTTTAGAAAAAAACTACAAAAAGGCAAGTGACTCTTGACCAACAGTGGCCTACTTCTTCAGTCAATGAAGCCATTTTTCAAATCCATAAAGAGCAGAAAATTTTGATTGCTCTTTGTGAAACTGTGGAGTCTCCTTTCTGTACAGGTTCCTTCTTTTAAAAGTGCAGAGGAAGATGATAGCCTGAAGGCAATGACCGAAAGAACCAGAAGGAAAGAAAGTAAAAGTGGTGCTGTCCTCTGTCACTGGAAAAATGTTTGTACTGCAAATGTATATGTTTTTCTGTGTGTATATTTTCCCATAGAAAGCATGGGTGGAAAAAAGTTACAAAAAATTAAAAAAAAATTGTCACAGAGTTTCAATGAGATGAAAAAGTTTAAACAACTTTGCCCCTCTGTCTGCTGAGCCCTTCTGAATCTACAGGGAGAGCAATAATGCTGGGAAGGCCGTCTTGCTGCAGGGCAAAGTAGCCTGTCCCAGTTGGCATGGTTATTAAACTTCGAGATTATTGCCGAGGTTATTGTCTCTGAGCATGGCTGGATTGCAGCTGAACACTTCTGTGCCATGTCCGAGCCACTGCCCACTTCAAGTCTATGTGAAAGCCACCCTGGTACCCTTGCGTCTGGCAAAACAGAGCAATTCTGTTCTGACCTGAAACAATAAATGTGGTCTTGCAACTGAAGATGCCCAGGAGACCAGAAATGCTCCTCTATTATCATCACTGCCGAGGGATCAATGTCTCTAGCAAACCAGGCTTCCTACCGAGGACTCGCAAAGTTGAATACCTGCAGTACTTATTGCATTAATGCTGGTTCTCTTGCTGAGCAATCAAATTAGATGTTTTGGGGTTGTTTTGGAGGAGTGGAGAGAGACAGGGAAGAGGCAAGATTTTTATGTGCAAACTAGCTTAATTGTCTAGAAGTCATTAAGCAACAACACCAGATGTGAGTTGGGCTGTGAGAATTTTGAAGTGTGTTGATTTCTCCATGGGGGAAAAATGAATGCTGCATATGTTTGGGAAATTCTTATAAGGATGTTTTTTTCCACAAACAACAGATTTCTTAGGTCATGTTCACCTTGTAAAGAGATTGCAAAAGCAACAAGCAGCCTACGTATAATCAATCCGTCATCAAGACTGCAGTTGAAAATGCACCTGTGTCTCAGGCTGTGCTGATCAGCAGCTGCTGCCTGTCTCTGTCACCTCTTTACCAGCACTGTGATCACCTTGAGGGAATATTTTGCACTGTTTTTTTCTGGATATATGGATGTTTTGGATTTTGGATGTTGGAATAATGTGCTCCTGCAGACCACCAGTATAGATGGAATTTAGCCCGTGATATCATGTTTGCTGCCACTGGATGTATGTGTTACTATATCATCTCTACTACAAATCAGCTGTAAACACACAGGTTTCCATCAAAAGCCAGGCTCAAGTACAGTATTCAAAGCCAGTGCTCTGATTCATGTTAGTAGCATGCAAGGTATAGAAGGAGAGAGACTGATGTGGCATAAAATATACTTACTCCCTTACATTAAAAAAACAAACAAACCCAAAACAACCCAACAACACAGATTTGAATGGGTAGGATGTCTTTGTATTGGTTTATGACTTTGCATGTGGTGGCAGTGACTTTTATTCAGTACCAAAGTCTGGTTCAGAGCCTGGGGAACCACACCTAAGGTTATTAGTAATCATGACATCAAACCTGTCCTACCTAAACATAATCTGTATCAGCTGCTCTCTTTCCACCAAACTTTTGCTGGTAATGTGTTATTTAAGGAGTGTCCAGCACTTGACTTGCTCTGGATCCTGGCACCTTGCCTGGCAGGCTTGGTTCTGTGGAAGGCAAGTGGAGACAGCAGCTGGTGGGCTGCCACCGCAATCTCCCCAGCCTCTTTACCCCATGCTGAGGTGAATCTGGTATTGGAGTAATAGGACCTATTCAGAAAGCTCCTTTCTCTCACTGCACAGTGAGAAAAAACTTTGAAACAGTGAACTTTCCTCCAGTTTTGGCAATGATGCGTTTACTGAAGATCCGGAGTTCTCACATTTAATTTCTGGGAAATATACTGCTGGAAGGCAAATTATGGTACATAGTCAAGTACTGTGGGCTCTGTTTCTCAGACTTGAATAATTGCATCAGAATGACTAAGGTATTTGATGGAAGACAATATTTGATGCTAGATATTTCTAATTAAAAACGAAGATAAAACTGCATTCCTTCACTCTACTCCCAACCATTGGAAAAATACATACAATATCAGTCATATTTTCTTTGAAGGCTGAAGGGAATTCTAACAAAGGATGTCTGAGGTGGGGAGGAATTAGTGATCACTTTTGTCCTAAAGAATAATTGAAGGAAATACATTTTGATTTCAAGGCCTGCCTTCAGGCAGAGCTGCACTTTGCCTTGAAGGCATTGAGTCAGTAAAGCCAAAGAGTACAGTAGTGTTAGGCATCTCCAGGTAAGGCTGTACATAACTAATGGGTAAACTAGAGCAAATTTTATTTATAATTTTTTTGCTTCAAAGGCTAACGTTTAAGAATACAATAGAGTTAAAAAGCCTTAAAGATACCATAGCAATAAAATACCATTTAGACACAGTTAACAGGTCAGTACTCAATTGCTGTGCAGGGTTATAAAAATTAGCTGCTTCTTATGGAGACACACCTGTGTTTATCATCGAAGAAGTTTCAGAACAGATTTCTTCTATTTTAATTTTTCATTCTTTCTAAAATCTGTTTTAGGTAGATTTTCAAAAAATATCCAGAATTCTTTTGGAAAAGAAAAAAAACACATGACAAACTCCATAGCAATGCTGTTATGTTTGATTATAACTAATACTCTTCGGCCATTTTTGTGTGCATTTGGTGCTCTCGCCCGTCTGTGTTAGTATTACAAATCAGTACATTCAGTGGCTTTTAATGTGTTATCTGAAGTTTGCTATTAAATTATCCCTCTGACTATAGGAACCAACAATCTTATACTTCATGAATGATCCTACTCCATTTCAAAACCCAAGGTCTTCGACTCTTGTAACATCAATAATTTTTCATAATTGCATTACCATAGAGTTCACATACAGTGAAACTGAACCTCTCTTTTCAGCTACATTAACAGTTTATTAGTTTCACTGAATTGACTAGAATTACTATTTGTGACTCAGAAATCTCTTCGAAAGATTTGATTCCTGATGTTGTGTAATTAACATAAACTTATTCATTGCTTAGTTTCTCTGTACTTGCAGCAGGTAATATGTTCTTTCCTCTTAGATAAGCTATGCTTTACAACCATGTTGGTATACTCAAATACTTAAATTATGGTGTGTAACATAAAAGTCTAAAACTGCATCATTATATCTGACTGTCTCAAAAAGTATGGCTAGTTCTCTTTCACTGTGGCATAGAACATACTTAATTGTGCACCAGCTAACCTAGGAAAATTAAATTCACAGAATCAATGTTATGTGTTTGTTGAAATTTAATATGAAGGAATAAACTAAAATACATGAATTTCATTTGCAGAAAAAATAATGTTCCATTAGCAAATAGATAGATAGATATGTTTAGTAAAAAAAAAGCCATCTTCTATAAAGTAAATGAAAGAAGTGTCATTGAAAAATGCACAGTCAGATTGGTGCTGGTCTAATACTGTTCTTTCTGCAAGAAACATTATGCATTAGTGAGCTGAGAGCAACAAGCTGGAATTATTTTGAGATATTACATATTATTTCTTTAGAATAATACAATCAACTATTCTATCTCAGGCAAATCGGTCCCTTAAGCTATAAATGTATCCTGATTATTTATCTCATAAGCAGCCAAATGGAACAGAAAAAACAGGAGTTCTACTTTCCTACTGAATTTCTCCTACATGGTAAACAAGCTTGCAGAAACAATTAAGCACCCTGAAAAGAACATCTCTCATTTCCTGTGATGCATAGCTGAATTTGGGAATCAGCATCTGTGAATACAAGAAAATTGCTGCAATACCTGGCTAGTCTCTACATATTTACGAAGAAATTGTCAGTTACAGTGACCTTCATTGCTTATGAAATATGGTCGTGTCTATTAGACAATTTCGTCTTCTTTGCTTTTAGTGAACTGTATAAATAGCTGAAATATTTTGTACCATAAATTTTGAGAATATCTGTCTTTTATTGGCATATGTGTAGTTAGACAGGTCCTAAGCCTACTTGCTAATTTCAGCTTATTTTCTAGTAAAAATCCAGGGAAATATTCTCATTCTTGATGGAAGCAAGAAATGAACCCCTCCTTGTTACTCCTGCACTGTAATTCCTCTTTTCAAGGGATTATCCAGCTGGAGCATAGCTCCATTTTCCCAGATGTTTTCAGCTCTGCAATCTGAGGGCAGCTGGGGAGAGACGCGCACGCAGTGTACGTATCACAGAATCACAGAATCACAGAATCACAGAATCGTAGGGGTTGGAAGGGACCTCTGTGGGTCATCTAGTCCAACCCGTCTGCCGAAGCAGGGTCACCTAGAGCAGGTGACATGAGCACAGCCATCGCCCTGGTGCCACGGTGAGGGATGCTGGAGAGGGAGTTCTACAGCACAGCCTTCCAAATGCAGTGAAGATAGGGTGGAGTGGAGAAGCATGCCTTAAATCCCTGGAAGCTCTGTCCTCAGTACATTGCAGGAGACATTCAAAAAAGTTCATCTGAATGAAAATCAATACTCTGTGGACTTGGTGAGGTATTGTAAATATCTGGAGGCATGCCTGGAGACAGCCTAAGCTAGTTATTATTTGAATAATAATAATAATAATACTTATCATCACCTCCATGTGGCACTCCTGGCTAAGGGACGTCTTGAGACCTAGTGGAACTTGAACGTGGATTCTTTGCCATTTTTACAGTGTTACCTAAATGCAGCTCAGAGGTGGGCTGGAAGCTGTGGCCATGCTGCTTTATGCTAGCAGGGGTTGTTGGCTGGTGCTGCAGAGGGCTGCCTCTCCATAACCACCATCACATTCCCCTCCTGCCTTGCGTTGTCCTCTCCCTAGGGAACATGGCCTTGGGTCCATCAGAGCCTGGAGCCCCCTGCCCTCTGCTCTCCAGCAAGGCCTCACAGGCACTGCTGCCACGCAAGCAGCGCAGGGGTGCAAGAGCCCAGGACAGAACAGGGGGTTAAATTTAAGTTTGGGCTGCATTTACAATGTTCTACCACTCTAGGCCCAAGTCCCAAGCCTTTCTGACTAAACCACTCCCAGACCTGCTCTTCACTGAGAATCACCAGCTTGTCTTGGGCTTGTCTATTTAAACAGCTTGAATGGGCTCTTCTAGGATGAGTTTTTTCAGAGGATTTTCTTTCTTGGGTCGTTAATGCTGTGAATTTCCCAAGCTCCTTCAGTTACATCTGAGCACCATTTAGCTCTTTGTCTCACCAAGCTAATGTGAGAGTTTGCAGGAAGGAAATTAAATGCTAAAATTTCAGCAGGCAGCTGAAAAGCAGTATCATAAAACTACCTGTGCTTACACAGAACCAAGGAGAAAGAATACTACTATGAAGTGCTAAAAATGATGACCGCAAAGTTTATTTGTATCCTGCTCTCACCTTCACACCTTCCCCCAGACTCTTGCTGACTATGTTGACTCCTGTGGACTCAATCAGAAGTTTTGAAGCACAACAATTCATTGAAGAACAGCTGAAAAATGCCAGTTTCTTTGTAAGAAGACATAAATGATATTTAGCCATTACTGGTAACAAATTAGCAGCAGCTGCCTAACAGCGTTGAAATATCTGTGTTTGAAAGCAGGCAAGATGACCCACAATGTCGGGTGTGGACACAAAACTCTGGCATCACCTAAGCCAGTGTGTTGGCTCTCTTGCCTCTGACCTGGTGACAAGGCAAGCTGAACAGATAAATGGGCAGCACTGGGAAAGGCTAGGCTTCTACACAGAAGTGGTAAAAAAGTGTCCAGATTTTTTTTTTTTTCCTTTTCACTGAAGTATTTCTAAGTAGCAACAGAAAGGACCAATGTTGAAGCTGTGGCCTGTCATCTTGATTGCCGTAGGCTGATGCTGTCACCAAATCATTTGACCGGGCTCCTCTCCCACTCATCTGCAGTCGAACCATAGCACTCTTTCCCTCGCTTCTAAAGGGTGCTGCAAAGCTTAATAAGTACAAAGCCGTCTGAGCAGAGATTGAAGGAGAGCAGTGGTTAATGTTCCCCCTCCTCTTAAGTGCAAGGCTGAGACTGATACAGAGCATTGCCCTTCATCAGCTGGGCTACTCGGGTGCAAGGTCAGGGCACAGGCTACCCTCAGAGCCTAAGAGAAAGCCCCCTGTGATGGACAGAGTTTTCAGATGCATCTGGCATTGGCTCAGCTCCATGTCGTCCAGCTGTGAATGTTGCATAGGTAGAAAAGAGTAGAATTACGGCACGTGCTGAATCCACCTGGATAGTAAGAAAAAGCCTTGGATCTAAGAGATTTCCTGAGGGACACACTCAGCAACAAACCCTTCTCCTGTGGTAGGAAGTCGCTGGATGTGTTTTCATAGAAAGAAATAAATAAATCATTGCTTTATGTTCACAGGGTTAAAACCTGTGAAAAATCTGTGAACTTCTTGCCATTTAAAGGACATCCTGAAATTACTCCTTCAAATAATTCAACAAAGCAGCAGTTTCAGGACCAAGTTTCCTTTCTACATCATTGTATAAGAGTCAGTGGAAAATGGATGTGAAAACTGGGGCTGATAGTGCCCACTAGTGAATGAATGATGTAGAAAATACCGTAAGAGGTCCTAAAAGAAAGCAAGCAGAATAATGGAGAGGACGATGTGGCATCTGCATAAATGTCACAGATGGGAGGCTGAGAAAAATTCTGGTCTTACTACTTCAATGTAAATCAGGAATAATTCCCATAGATCATTACTACTACGTAGGTAAATACCAGTGAGAAATCAGAATCAGGCCCAGGATACGGATAAGAAGTGAGAGCAAGCAGATAAATATTAAAAGGTGCATGCTTTTAGCTGGCTGTGCTAATGTGTTCTAATTAACAGCAGTAATAGGATTCACACAGCTAAATCCCTGCACATCACACTGGAAATTTACTCCTGATGCCTGCCTGCAAGAGAGGTGGGGGGAGAAGAAAGAGAGGGAGAGGAAGCAGAAGGATAATAAAAGTGACATTTCACCCTGCTCTTCTGGAAGAATCATCTCATAATTACTGAGCAGGATTGGCAACTCCCTTTAATGTTGGATTTAATGTTGGAGAGGGCTCTCTTTCTTTTTTTCTGTGGGTGGGGTAGCAGGGAGGGAAAGAGGGTGAAGTGAAGGATTAGCGTGGTCTGGGTAAACAGTGAAACCTGGATCTGAATGGTTTAAAACTCAGGATAATCCTAGCAAGTTGGGAGCTGTGCAGTGGGATAATTTGAAATGTAAATGTGACATTCTCCTCAGTAAATTAACAAGACATGACTGCAGGCTCTCCTTGTTACTGCAGTCACATTCAAAGAGTCACTCGTTCTCTCTCTTCTCATCTAGTGCTATGACAATAGACAATCACCAGGAGCCTTCTTCAAATAAATATCAGATCAAGCCTTCACCGTATCCAGAAGTGACATATGCACTGAATTATCTTTTATTCATTTTACGCAGAATCTTGTTGCTGTGAACACCATATTACAGGATGCAGCTGGGATGCCGTCCCCTCTCCCCCATACCCTTAACATCTATTTCTTGGACACTTCCATAGAGTAATGGGCAGGAGGTATCTAATTCATGATTAAGAAACAAAGATTTAAACATTATTATGCAATTTCCTAACATAAAAAGGAGAGGATTGATCTTGTTTTGTTCCTGAACCTCTTGGGAGCTTTTTAAAAATTATTATTCTATTTGTTTAAAACCTATTGAAAAAACGCCCTTGTCTAACGTAAAAATGCCCTGACCATAACAATCATAACTGATGATGTCAGATGATATGATATGATATGATAGATCTATACAGTACAATTCCTGCAAATTCAATCTGTCCAGAACATGGAGGCATATTCTCCTGTTCAAATAGAAATGGATGGTAGCTTTTGAACTATTAATGCAGCTTCTCTGTCGCTCCCCATTTTTTTGTGGGAGATCTAAGAAAGGGAATACTATCGAGATGGCTCTTGCCCTGTGTTTTGTCTCAGTCTTATAGCAGTTTAGGTCAACAGGGAACAGCATGCGCTTATCACAGCCTGTTTCTACTCTTAATGCCTTTTTGACGCCAATATGCTTTTCAGCCTCTCCTCAGCTTCCAACTCACTGTTAAACTATCTTCAGAGAGGTGCCAGAGTGGGAATGCCTAGCTTTTACAACCAGCAGTTCTTAGGGGTAAGGGTTTATTCTTCAGAAGGTTTGCAGGGCACCTCTCTGATTACCAAGTGTACAGACAGTGGCAGAAGGATCTGCTTTGTGAACTTGGATCGACTGCTCCACAATAGTCATATCTCAGCATTTCAGAGACAAAATATATATATAGAATATTTTGAGGTTATCTTTTTCTCTTAACCTGAGAGCTGCCTCACTGTGTTGCTTGTCACCCACAGGCTGTCTTAGGGAAAGCTTCTAGTCAAGTTTGCTGCATTATCTTAGACAGCCATGCAGACGTTGCCTCAGTCAACCCTGCTTTAAACTTGTCATGGTGGTGCACTACATGCTCAAGCTTGGACATCCTCATCAGAAAGAAATGCTGATCTTTGCAAAGCTCTAATGAGTGTTATTCTGGTTGTACATATCTGCAGTAAGGAGATAGCTGTTTTCTGCCTATGGCATTGGTATTACTTTTCACATGTATTTTAAAAAATATGACAGACATTAAGGTGTCTGAAAATAAATTCTCAGAAAGAAACCATTGCCAGTGCTTTAGCACGCTCGTTAATCTCTCAAAGCTAGATTGCTCCACAATACAAGCTGGCCAGTTATCAACAGGAATCATTACCCAGAGAGTTTCATGTAACTTAAGCCTTGCCCATATGCTAAAATAGCTTCAATTAAATATTACTTTCCATGTGCTAGCACAAACTCTCATGTGTTGAAACAGATTTTTTTTTTTCCGTTGGAGGTTTTGTGGACTTCCATCATAGTCATTACTCCATTTCAGAAGTGAAATATGCTTTCTGTATTGTGAGCAAGGGATCTAAACAGTACAAGTTGTCAAATACTTGCTCAAATTTAAGCTTTCTAAGTCTTTTGCTAAACTGATGGGCAAACTTGCACATTCCCACCAGCAGTGCTGTAATAAGGCAAAGTCCTTAAGTGATGAAGAATCACAAACATCCCTAAAAAATTCCAGCAAGACTTGCCTCTTCTGTGGTGATCCAGGTAGCACTTTCTATCCCAAAAAGGATTTTCAGAGATCTCTTAATGCAGCATTTTTGCCATCACCAGGTTTATTGGTGTTTTCTTGCAACCGAGAGTATCATAACTCTGTAAAACATGACTTTTGCATTTTTGGATACTTTGTTTCCTATTGTTTTTGCACAAAAGGATTGCTATGTCCAGTGAGGAAATTTGAGAACATCAAAGTTCGACAGATCCCTGGTAGTACTGGCATTTCCAGTCCCGCAAAAGGGACTTGAGATGTAAATGTCTCTAGGCAGAAGCAAGACAATGGTGACTGTGTGCTAGCAGAAACCAGCCACATCCCCACTACGGCAACTCATCACAACACATACCATTCAGTGCCAACTGGAAGATGAAGAGTTTAGAAACAAAGGTCATTCATTTCCTGGCCTGGTTGGGTGCTGTAGCAAAACTGAATTCAGTTAAAAAATTAATTATAAACCCTGTATTGCCAGGAGAGTTATGCTCATAGAGTTTCAGTGCTGCGGACAAGACTAAATGACAGTGCTTTCTGACTTCATTATCTGATCAAATTCCATTTAATATTTCCTTGATATTTTCTCAAAAACAAGACAGGAGTTTCTGTATTTATATTCCTTGTCACAATAATGTGGGTGCTGGAGATCTGGAGCAGTTCTACTGTTTAAACAGGACATCACGATTCGTGACTTGAAGAGTCTATTCCCAGTCCCACGGTGGCTTATTTGACACGTCACTCAGAACCAGACCTACATGCACCTGGGTGTCTAACTCGACTATAGGTGAAGTTGTTATAAGTAGGATCTTGACTTCTGAGTGCATCTGCAGTGTATTCAGCAGCTGGGTAACTCTGCTCTTTCTAGGTAAGGATACTCAGCACAGCATTGTCTGGAGTGAATGAGCTCGCCTGATGAACCTGTCTTTTTGTCACATTCATGTGATGCTTGGCTGTGGCCAGTAACCCGTCTGATTCTTACAGCACACAGACTCTCTGTGCCATGCTTTACCTGGCTTTAACAGCACTGGCAGTGCCACAGAGGCTGAACTGATGCACATTTGTAAAAATCACTCTTTGGGATCTGAAGAGAGAAAGAGCTTACAGAAATGCGAAGTAGAACAGCCTGGCAGTGGCCACTATTGTTAACAGTTCCATGACTGATTTCAAACATAGCGGTTTTATTTCATGATTGGAATTTGCCCTTGTGTTTGACAGGAAATCGGCAACATCAGAGAAAGCATTGAAGTGGCTGTGTGCATTTACTCCCAGAACATGCGTGTTGACAAGTTGCTTTAGAATTCAAAAAGAATTTTCAATGTGATGGCCTAGCACAGCAGTTGATTCATGTATACCGGCTTGTGATCTGCAAGTTAAAAATGTTGATTAACTATGATGCAAGAATGCTTTAAAGTAGAACCCTTTGATTTCCATATTTTCTGACAGAGATAAACTACTTATTGAACAACATTTGCATGATTTGTCTGGTTTATACCGTTAATCAAATTTAAAGATTTAAAGGGAAATGTATTATTTGTAATGGTTTTATGTAAGAGGGTTTCATCTTAGCCTGTTGAGTAGTTATATTAAGTACAGATATTTTGACAGTTGATACTGTCCAAAACATGAAAAAAAGGGAGAAATATAGTCAGGAGTACTTAATAGCATTTCCTTGACACGGTTGGAATATGAAAACAGCAGCAAGAAGAGTCTGCCAAGGATCTTCTTCTGACAAATATTTCATCCTCTGCAATCTTTTTCTTCACACGTGCTGCTATGTTACAAGTGAAAATTTTTTGCTTCCTCCACACCACACAGAAATGACAATTGACCAATGGCGTAATGAACTTTTGCCTGGCATATTGGACATTGTGGTCAAATGATGATGTTAAAACCAAAATAGCATAATCTGAATGGGATAACAAATATCACAAATATCAGCATCAGACAAAAAGGGGTTCGCTAGTAGATGACTTTTCAAAGAAACATACGAGTCCTCAAACACTGTGTAAATAGTGATATTGCAAGAGCATGAACAAATCTTTAGAAGGATGGTATTAATTGTAAAATTAGAAATTCGTTAGCTTTGGTCCACAAGACCACTGAGTAGCCTCATTTTTCACATTGTAAATCATCCCTCCCTGCATGCCTGGATGGACTTTCATCCAATATTCTTATTTTTCTGTAAATAGTTGTCTTACATTGATTCCTATACTATATATCACACATTATATACAATGATTTCCAAATCCCATGAAATCAAATCTCTCTTTTCTTTGACGTGTACGGAATTTTAATATTGATATGGCTTCATAGAGTTTGACTTGGTTTGGTCGTTTTCCCTCTCCTGTCTCTCTCAATGCCTAAAGACTAAATGACAGATGTAGTGACCATTGGGCAAAGTAACTGATTTGATGTGATATCCATGTTCCAATAAATATAATACAGTCATCATTTTTTCCTTTGGAAAGCTGATATTTAATCTTACAACAAAGTGTCACTACAGTGACTTTGGGATCAGGAGGACACATGAAGCAGTTAGGTTTGTATCAAGAACAAGGACAAATGAGAACAGAAGCATGTTCAGAATACAAAGGAGGTCACCTACACTACAGCACTATGCACAAGCCAGGTTCTGTAGTGCTCAGCCATAATAAGATCAGCCAACTTTCCTAAGTCCTGTCACAGGAGGTACTTTGTACATGATTTCCCTCATGGCGTGATGGTGTCCCAAGAGAGCAGGTCTCATAATGGAAGTTGAACTGGCAGGTACCAGATTTGTCACAGAGCCCAGATCAGATGCTTGACCCTGCTTTTTCCTTTGATTCTGACTAGATGTAACACCAGAAAAAGCCCGAGTACCTGCCACTGAAAATGTAACCTACCACTCTGAGAATGACCTAAGCACTTGGAAAGCCATCGCTTTGGTATGCTGTTCCAGCTCTGGAGGATAGTCTCGCCCATGCTATATACCGTAAAACCACATTCCAGGCATCGACAGGATTTTTATGTTCATTTCAACAGCAGCAGGATTAATCATGGGACTAACAACATTTGGTTATACCAATATTTGTCCTCAGGAACATCCATGACAAATGCATGATGACTGGAGGAATACAGATCCATCTGGAAAGAAAAACTATAAACAACCACTGCTGCACGGCAAAGAAGACAGCAAATTTGAGTCCAACCATGTTATGAGATCTCCTTCTATCATAACCACAGCAGTACTGGTGGACAGTGTTTCACTGAACTGGGGACTACTACACCTTGGATGGATTCCCTGTCTTTGTCACTCTGTGATCCTGTGGAAAAGCTGTGGAGAGGAAGTAGAAAGAAAACCCAGCTCACAGAAGCAGCAACAGACACCTCCAAAACAAATATCTTTGGATAATCTACCTCCTTCTGGAATGTTGACTGGATTTCTACCCCACAATGTTCAGGTACATACTCCAGTGACTTGGCTCTTCTTTCCATTTATTCCGTAGCTCTCCTCCTCAGCCTTTCTCCTTGTTTTCTTTTCCCTCCATATCTAGTCATCTCCTTTTCATGATGTAGAAAGGGAACAAATCACTTGCCTTTCATTACACTTAATGTGAAACAAAATTAATGTTTGCTTTGTCAAGTGGTCACTGTGTTTGTGCATCATATGCCTCTTTCACACCTCTTTGTGCAGGGCAAGTCTATTTTTCAATAGTAAAAGTCAGTACTGGAGAACAGCAGTCCTCCTGAGGGACCAGAGACACATGGGAACAGGAGGAGAAACATCCTCTGCACATGAGACTTAACAGTGTCAATGCACAGGTTACCACAGGATGCACGATCAGACAGCCAGTGCTTGCACCTCCTGCCCAATGGGCCCAAGCTCTCCCACCACAAATGCAAGAAAAAGAGATATGTCTTACCTAGACACCCAGCCCCAAGCACAATTTCTTTGCACTTATTTGAGGACAATGGAATAATTGTTCTGAAACAAAATCGCTTTTGTTTGGAACAATTTGTCTGCCCCAGGGAGAATAATCTGTCTTGCAAGAAAGGTAAAGTTACTCTGTTACAGTGATGACAGTCTGTTTTCCCATGCAGCAGTCCCTGACTAGTGCTTGATAGGTGATTGATCCACACAAACATGGCTCCAAATGATTTACATGAAGACAGTTCTGTGAAACTGACTCGGAGTGCTTCCAAATAAACAGATTCATGAAGAACTTACATTAAGGCAATTTTGTGAAGACAGAACTGAACTGAACAAGCAACAGGTTCAGGCCCAACAGGATGAGCACTGGTGCAAGACTCAGGAGACTGCAGGATACACTTGGCTTTGACTGTGGTTGACTTGTGACTTTGGTGAAGTCATGTCACTCTCCTTGGTCTCATTTCCTGATCTATAAAATGAGGATACTGAAACTTATTTTCCTTATGAAGGGCTTTCAGTTTCCTGTCTGAAAATTTTCATTAAAAGCTGGTTGGTTACTCTTCAAGTCTATGTACTTTGAAATTTCCATATCAAAACTAGATCAATTAGTCTGTTAGTTTGCTGTCTGTCAGTAGTCATCACTCATTGATTCATCAGGAACTTAAGTGTTTTATAGTGCACATAGTTGCATTATAGATAAAATAATTCCAATGAGACAACATTTCTTCCTGACTCAAGTTGGTGATCGGCTTATGCCTTGACTCATGTGGGCTGATAGCCCTTGTAGTTTTATCCTACCTACTGTAACTGCAGAAGCTTTTTTCTGCAGTATTCACATGTGTCTAATCCTTTTTTAGAATCTTGCTAAGCTAGTTGCCTCAATAATTCACTTTACATTCGCTCAGATTCTGATATAGGTGAAGATTTATAATATTCAGGACTGGTTCCAAAGCTCAGCTGCTTGGTTCTTCAAAATTCACAAAGAGCCTTGCCTCAAGGTTATTAGTCATGGCTTCTTGGAGAATGTTGTGATTATACAGAATAAAATGAGGACATTAAACAGCATCTCAAGTTTAGCGTTATGGCTACTGTATAATGCAGTGCCTTGTTTACAAGGTAATACAAATGAACCCACATCTATTAATGCAATTAATGATGAGCAGTTGCTGTAATTTCTCCTTACTTGCAAAATACCTCTTGCAGACAAATTGGGTTAACAGTGGCTTGCTGATTGGCTTTATCTTGCAAACAAGAGAATGAATCATGTTAAAATGAATACATTTCAGTAAAATTAAGATTGTGGTATAAGAAGCAATATAAATTTGTGAGTTGTTACGGGTAGTGGGCACAAGCAAACAAAAGCCGGAGGACCTTTCTGTGCTAGTCATTGTGCCTTCATTTGTGAGGTTTGTAGTGGCAGTGGCAGAGCAGAAATGGCTTAGTGAGACACAAGCTATTCATCTACTCTACTGAGGAATCTGTAAAGCACTTACTGCACTGGTGAACAGAAGCCAACTACAGGAATGAAAATATTTACTGCTGATATGAAATGACCAATGTCTTCACTGGCAGAAATACATCTTATAGAGTATGCATGGAGAAGTGTCCGGAAGAAAGGACTATTACATGTTCCCTGTGTCTACACATGCACTTACAGCCTGCTGTTTTACTATTAGGTCTTCTCAGACAGAGGTGGTTTATATTTTGAAATAGAAAGAATGGACATAAATAGATTAAAGAAACGAATAAAAAGAGTAGAAACACATTTTCAGCATTAGCGAATTCAAGGCTGACCCTAGGCTAAATGTACTCCTCTGCCTAATACACAGGATATTTACTTTGACTTCCAGTGGGGATAAACACATTGGTTTGGAAAATGTTTTGAAGTACTGGTATGAATATTTGCTTTACAAATAGATTAGGTGAGATATACCTTATTCATTCAAATGGGTCCCAGAAACACCAGTACAGCCACTGCTTCCACACCAACATTAAGGAGCCGTCAGGAAATACAAGCCTTGCTCTAGAACCTGGTCTAGACTACATCAGGAAATTCTGCAACACAAAGCAATACCGAGGAAAAATGCGCTAAAAATTTTGACAGATAATTCCTTTCTGATTTGGGGCCTTACACAGTAGTATTTAACTTCCTCTGCCTTCTCTCTTACGTACACAGACAAATGGGAAGTCAGAGAACTAATGTGCTGTGAACAAAAATGTCTGTGAAGAAATACCTGGACCTCTTTCTGATGAAGTTCTTTCTTAGTGTTTTTCCTAGTAGGGTATTGGTTTTCCATAAAGTCACAAAACAGGACTCTAAGCAAATCTGTACAAAACCAGGAAGCAGTCATCCCTTTGCCGAAGTCATAGAAGGGAAGGACCAGAGACTGAGACTGAAGGCAGCAGGATGTTAACAGGTAGTCTGGGGCATCTGAGCATCATGAGCACTCATACATCATTTGCACAAGAAATGACATCGTTGGCTACGTCAATTTCCATCTTTTATTGCTTTTTTCCCCCATCATTTGTGAGTTCATATGTTTGGACGAAGCTGTTGTGCAGCAATCCTGGAGAATTAAATTGTCCAGTTATGCCCCTACGCCCCAACGAAATGTGGCATGAGTGCTTAAATAGTCCGAAACTTTCCCATTTAATGGGCCATGAGCTCACCCTGCTGCCTGCACTTCAGACAAGACTAAGCCTATTGCCAGCATGTCCTGTCTGCTGCCTGAGTCAGAAATGTTGCCCGGTAATACCATTTTTTTTTTTTTTTCTTGGGATTATTTTTACGATTTCAGTATTTTCCTTCAAGAGATAGGTTGACTCCACAAAATGAATTTCATAGTGGCCACCACACAGGGTGGCAGGAGATCATTCTGGACAGCTGTTCACTGATAGGCTGCATATTAACACATTGCTTAGAAATATTTGCTTCATGATTGTTTTACTAAAAACAACTTCACACTATTTTTCTAAAGAATGTACAAATACAGAGTTTGAAAGGGAGTGCTGCTATGTCCAAGGAATTCGTCTCATAGGCAATAGTGTGACCAAAAATCATTCTTAAACTCAGAACTGACAGTTATAAGACAGCTCAGATTTTCAAAGTAGCACAAGAAACAAAATAGTATATACCACATACTGTGACTCAGTGTAATGGCCCAAAGGGAAACAAAATGCTAGACAAGAGAAAACAATATGCCAATTAGGTAAAGTTTGGAGGAGAGTTATAAAAAGCATGTTCTCATAGTTGGACATTTCCTGTTACGAGGATTAATTGGTTAAGCTTTTTCCTCCATTGAAGAACTGTTAGATCTAGCCCTGCAAAGCCATTTATGTTCTCTGGAACCCCTCCTTAACAGACCACTTGCTAAAAAATGTTCCAGTATCATCTCCAGACTGATTTTTCTGGAGCGTTGAGCAGTTCTAGCTCCTCTAAACTGTATTGTCTAGCACACTAAAATTAGATGCCTACTTCTGTGCAGAGACTTACAGAAATAGCCCATGGCCCTGCAACTGCAAATGAATGGAATTTGAAAGGAAAATTACTCACTTGGAATTTAAAATAAAATCTGCCTAACTTAGACATTCAGTGATGAAAATGTTGACATGGGCACACAATTGTTTTGTGACAAATGGCTAAATAAAACCTCTTGCCCAAAATCTGTAGTGCTAATGGTGCCATTCTAGTGTCACTTTCTGCTTCGCTCTGTAGGTGTGAATTCTGCATCCAAAGGTGAGAAAGCTTTCACAAGCCTGCTGGCAAGATAATGAAGAAACTCTGAAATGACCAGTCTGCTCGAAAGAGACAAATTAGGCAGCACTTTAAAAGCACTCTACCAAAAGCATGGTACGCTACAAGAAATCTGTAATCTAGCTGTTTAAAATCTGCTAAGAGAGCAAATGCCAGGTCAAGCTCTGAGACAGTTGGAATAACATGCTCTTCCTTGGTCCTAGGACTAAATACCAAGACACTGAAATCCCTTGCTGGGAGTCTGACTTAGCGTCAGGAAGGTGAAGAATTTGCTTTACATCAGCCATGACAATCTGTAAATACTAAACTCAAATCCTCTTTAAATCAAACCAACACTTTTTCCCATGTAATTTTCTGTGTCACTGAAATGCATACAGATGATAGAGAAAATGGAAAAGGCTGTTCATTGTTCATTAATGAAGCACAATTACAGGTACAAAAGGAAACTATTTTCCTGATGTCTGTTATACTTCTGGAACATGATTGATGGTTGCTGTTACTAAAACAACAGAGAAAAATCACTTAATGACAAAATAATCTTTTTGTTCGGCTGCAAAGGTGTCACAGGGATTGCTTTCCTCTAAAGCATGCATTCTTGCAATCAGACCCCCAAAGTATTTCAGGAAGTATTTCAGGGTTTTATTAGCAGTCTGCTGTTTCTGTACAAAGGAACTCAACCCAGGGAGGAAGCAGAGGCACAGTAGAGATTCTAGGTAAAAAAAAAAAAAA
>Ga0065711_1028896_pt1 | contig 38640 bp, 23 predicted proteins | sample Hoacrofraction12_FD_59098 | JGI IMG/M metagenome (GOLD analysis project Ga0065711, IMG submission 59098) | Hoatzin crop microbial communities from Cojedes, Venezuela - Epithelial fraction 12 v2 (version 2) | ecosystem: Host-associated > Birds > Digestive system > Esophagus > Crop | place...
GGGGGGGGGGGGAAGGAAAAATTGCAAAGTAAGCAGTGAAGAAGAACTTGTTTAGGTTATAGAAATAAAGACTAGACAGAAAAAAAATGTTTTTATGAAGATAAACAATGCTTTTTAGAGAATGTAACAAGGCACAACATATGGGTGCCTTGAAAATCACATGAAAATGCAGACTTGACCTCTGTCTCACCTTAAAGGCAGGAAGACTGCAGCATTTCTTGCTGTCTGCTGCTGCAGCTGCTGTCTAATGCTCCGAAAGCAACAAGTCACATAGATTGTCTCTCCGTGCAGATTGCTACGAAATAATCTTGTAACAATTTGACCTGCATTTTCTTCCTAATTTTTAATGTGAAGGAATATTCATATCTCCTCTGTAGCTAGGCCTTCGTTCTGTCCACTGTAGTTAGTTCTCCAGCTCTTGTCAAAGCCAATGCCTTCCAATTGACTTCTTCAGTCTAACTCAGGATTATATCCTGCTGCTTTCTGGGCAACTTAATGTCACTCTTTGTAAACCAAAATTCACAGACTTTAAAGCTGAAAATCAGTGTTTGAACAACCTACACAAAACCTGATAACAGAAGGACACATGAAATATTCGCTTGATGCAACTCTGCTGGTGGCTTGTGTCCAGGAACAGTGTTCCTGAGGCAGACAACCCCATGGAGCTGTGCTAGAGGTCTTTCCTCTCTATGAAATGTGTTCCTTCTAGAAGTCTTGGAAGATTCTAGTGGTTTTTGAACACTCCATAGAGGCAAAATCAAAGCTGTAGTTGAGGATAAATGAGTAAAAACTGTTTATAAGTGGAGAATATGTTTTTGTGGCAAAGAGATGGTCCACAGCACCGGCAACTTTTACATAGCATCCATGACAACTCAGTGGTTGTTATGAGTGCGTTTAAGATCTCTTTATACTGGTACTGGCCATATAAGAGCGACAACTACATGACTAGACATTATTTCCAAGGACTATTAGCTCTCTACTCATTAGCACCTGGTTTACCCCTCATTCATAGAGAATTGTACGTAAAGTTGCTAAAGCAATGTCTGAGAAAGAGTACATTTCTGAGAATGAGTATATTTTGATGACTGAATGCAGACTGAAATGACAGTGAAAATATACATACAAGTATTATATAAAGTATTCTGTATATACATGTGCGCAAATAAACTGATTATTTTTGTTTTACTTTCAGTTGCAAGCCTTAAAAAGAATGTCACACTTAGGTTGCCCAATAACAAGATGCAATAATCTAGAACAACCACTGCTCCTAATGCAAACAGCCTGCAGCAATATTGGTCTGGAGCTAGGAACAGACATGCATTTAGCAATAAATTGTGCTGCTCATGAATTAATGGATTACGTAAGTTTTTTTCAATATCTATTTTGTTGGGTTTTAAAAGGAATGGAGCTATTTGTTAACATTATTTATTATTGTATTGCAAACTCACCTAGAAGCTTCTAACTCCATTTATTTAAGGTAGCAATCAAGCAAACCAAAAGAATTGTCTCTGCATTTATAAATTATGGTTGAATCAGTCCTACAGGTGTAGCAGATATGTTGTTGGATTGTGAGTGCAAGGGGCCGAGACCCGCAGGCATCCTCCTGGTAGCCTGGTGCAGCGGGAGCGGTGGGAATGCCCGTACTCCTCCTCCGCAGCGGTACCAGCGTGCCAGTGCTGCGCCTTGCCTGGGACAGCGCTTGCTGTCTTGCCCAGGCAGACCCCCATCACAGCTGGAGTCCCACCTGCAGGACTCTCTGATACTTTCATGATTTAACTTGAAGCCTTCAAATAGCAGAAGCCTGCCAGCATCAAACATCTGTCTGTTTAATAAGATTTTTCAGATCAGCCTGTGTCAAATACAGCAAACTGGCTTAATGGGCAAGCACCTACTACACGCTCTATTTAACAAACCAGCGTCGTTTCACATTACATCTCAGACAATTTTGAATTAAAATCTTGGGTTTGTTGTTGTTTTTTTTTCATTTCACCACAAGGTATAAATGAAATCATTATCTTCTATCCACCTGGCTTTCAAGGATGAAGAATGAGAAATTATTTACACAAGTATACTTCTGTAATTCCTTCACACCACTAGATGCTTCTTTCTCCATTTTATTACACTACATCTGTTGTTTTCTTCAAACTACCTTGACCTTTCTGTGTATTTTTACTATGGTATGTGTGTATACCTACTAACATTCATCTCATTGTGTATCAACATTCATTTTTTAATTCTTATTTTTCAAGATTTTTATTTGACAAAGTTTATTTATCTGCAGCTGAAGTCTTAAAGTTCTCGCCCTTTGTTCCATGACCAATTGGGTTGCTTGCTAAGCAGAAAAAGAAACTTCCTATTCTATTTAATATCTCATGAGATTTTGTGTATTTAGATGTACTATTGTGTCAAACCTTCCATTATTAATATGATTTGTGAAAGCAGTTGCTTTCCTGATGATTTGTGGTATCTGTATCCTACACCAGAATGAGCACAATCTTAACCGATGAATTATCAGTAATTCTGTAACTTCCTGTTAATGAACTGTTAAAGTCACTGCAGCAGTGGGTATTCTGGCACAGTTTGGCAGTGTGCCCTTGATAATCCTCATATGCTGCAGTTTGTGCTTCCCATAACAAGGAGGCTGGGTTGAAACTAGTCTTTTTTTTGAAAGGGAAAGAGACAAGGAAAGGCAGTGTCTTGTTTTTGGGTGCTGAGGGTGCACTCCTTTCCCCTGGCAATATTTTCTTTATGAAAATGAGGACAAAACTTTTTTTGGAAGTGAAAAGTGAGATTTTTCATGCAAGATTCAATAAAAATGTCAAATATTGCTAACTTTATGATGAAGTAGTGCAAAACTGGCAGTATTACCTAGAAAATGCTGTCTCCCTTGTTTTGGGAGTGGCATCTTTCAGAGAGTTTGGCATGAGCCCACTGGAACCCACTCTTTAGGCAGAGATTTCTGTAACAACGTGCTGACCGCTTGGAAGTAGAGAAGTGAACATGTGCTTATTGAAGAACACACAGTCCACTGCCTTAATAGAGATATTACTGTCACACAACCTGTATGCTTACATTAGTACTCTGGTCTTTAAAGTATTACCTTCCGTATCTTTTATGCTTTTTACTTTATTTCTAGGTTAACGGAAAATATGAAATACTCACTGGAGTGTTCAAAAGTCCTGATGAAATGGTTGACATGTACGTGGAACTGATTAATAAATTTCCTTTTATTATTGCATTAATAGATCCCTTAAGAAAAGAGGTAAGATACCATAGTGCAGTCCTTGAAAAAATGATAATACTGTTAAGTGGCCTATTGATGAACTTTTCATGTTTTTACAAAGCACATAAAATACTAAGCTTCTGTTTTCGGAGTCTTTAGGCACAAAAAATATCACTATAAAAATGTATGTGACAATTCATTTGCATAATTGTAATTGACAACAACTCTAAATTTTTCTATACTTCTGACATACTTCCTGACAGAAAATAACCCTTGCATAAACAGAATATGATCAGTACAAATCTTTTAAAGAATTACAAGAAAATGCTTTTTTTTTTCCAATTCTGCTTGCTAAACCACTGTCATTTTTATTACATTTTCCTTCTTAAGTAAACAAATAATTCAAATTATAAAATCAAATTTTAAAATTCACATGCTATGTAAATGACATTGTATTATATGAGAGAGGCTAAAAACTTGGATGTAGTTGTGTGTTCCTTAGAATCACTCAAAAAAAATCATTGCTGCTGTTCTTTGCGATTGAGATTTATACCCAAAGCCAGAACAAACCTGTCACTGTCGGCATTGCTCGGCAGAATTTTCAAAGTGGTAGTAAGATACCATGTCTCTACCACAGTGAACAAAGTTTGAGGAGTTAATTTAGGGTGGCCAACAAATTACAACAATAAAGTAGAATACTATTAAGCGTGTTGTCAAGTTATAGATGGATGAAAGAAACAGCTTGCATAACCTTAAATATTAGCATTTATATGTAAAATGAAGTTTCCATGTATTACCAAAAAAATAAAAACTGAATTGTCGCAGAACCTACAATTGTAGACTTCGGTTCTGCAGTTGCAGGACTTAATAAAAATTTACTCTTGCTGTCAAATTGCACAGTTTGTCTTCTTTAAAATAAATACATGGGGTTTCTTTTCATGAACAAAACATGAAGACCGTGATTGAAGGGGGAAGCAAAGTGATGTTGTCTTTGTGAATCTGCCCAGTGCCTGAATCAATAATCTTAAAACAAATGAGCTGCAAAATCCATCTGATTTTGTTCTTATCTGGAACTTTAAAAGTTTATTTTTCTAATATCTGTGTTTACTGTTACTGCACGCTAGTTAGCCCTGCCTGCCTGCACTGCTTCAGTCTGACTCTCTCAGTTACCCATGTTCCAAAACACCAGATTATTCCCCACCCCTGCCAGGGCTGCAAACTTCCTCAAGAATTCTTATGACGAGACATATTTGCCATATGAAATTCTGCAGGAGAAATACAACAGATAGCGAAGTACAGTTTGAAATAGAATACTGTTAAGGGACGTGCCTCTCCTCCTCCTCCCCCCTGCCACATCTTTGCCACAGATAATTTGGTCCTTGAGGATTAGCTCTGGTACCAGTTCAAGGATTCATTGCCAGACAGCAGATCACTTCATGCTTAAGAATAAGCATTTGTTCAGGTGTCAAAAACTTCATTTTGACTTCCACGTGGGCTTGAAATGCTTACAGGAATGGATCCTTTAACAGATTGCAATTATATAGGTACAAAACTCTGTCTGATCTGCAGACCAACAATTATTACTGGCAGAATTATCAACTAAAAAAGTAATATTTTTAATGTGAGAACTTTGTATTCTGTGAACACAAAGAAAGCAAATTAATTCATAATTTTGTTCTTTCAAATAATTTCTATATCCTTGTCCTTTATTTATTCTTAAATCTGAGTACCATGTGGACAGTGCATTAAAATCAAGAAACAAAGACCCTAAAAAAATGGAGCTTTGCTGGAAAGGGAGCGCTGTATTCTGCTGTTCCCTATGCGTCAGTCTGACAGCTCTGATCATCCTGTCTTGATACGTGTCACTGAGTCTATGACTGCCTCCTGTTTCATTATTTTATATTTAAGCAAATATTATGAGATTTAAGATATTAACACAAGAATGAGTCCTCTGAATAAAACAATAGAATACTATTTTATATTCCATTAAAATTAAATACATCTCAGGAAGGTAATCAAAATAGCAAACTCCTACAGTTAATTTAATTTGAAATATTTTAAACTATACTTGTGTGCAACTGGCTTTGATTAATTCCAGCTTAGAATTTATATTTTCTAGCAAAATCTTAAAATCCTAGCAAAATTCCAGTCGTATGTTTTTCTTAGATAGGCAGATTTAAAATAGAATATAAAATGTAATAAGTTTATAGGAAGGGTATCTTTAGGATTAAATCCAATTTTAAAAAAAAATTTATTTTTATTTTTACTGCCTCAATTAGGGTTTTCATTCAGTATCATTTTTAAAACTCCAGTTATTTACTTAATTGTTTATGCAGGACCGACAACAATGGAATAACATATGTTGTGCTCTTGGTTCCAAATGTTACTTGATTGCTGAAGATGCTGCCACGTATATTTCCAAGCTTAAAACTGACCAAAACATAAACATACCAACGTGCAGTGGTGTTGTCCTAAAATACATTAACCAAACCAAGGTATCAGACCTCATAGAAGTTACTGGACTTCTAGACGGTGAGTAGAGGGGAAAAAAGGCTGATTTTCACACCCTACAAGTCAATAAATAGTTTTGCTACACCTGTAAATACTACGTCTTTTTATTTAATAATTGCCACTCCTAATTTAGAAAGCGCTTGTCAGAAGAAACTAAAATTCATATTTTGATTCACAAGTCTCTGTCCAGGAACTTAAAACAGCATTCAGGGCTTGAACTATAATAAATTAATATGCTGTGGGTGCTGTGAATGTGGGTGCCCTTTGACACTGCAGCTCGGCGTCCTACAGTTAGGCATCAGAATTCAACAAAATAATAAAAGATGCAGTTGAGTAACCTGAATTTTGACTAATACTAGTATTAATAATGAAGAAATCCAAACAAGTCCAAAATGTTTGAAATTGCAGCTTACATCAATTATTGATTACATATTACTGAGCCTTTGTGGTAACAGTACTAAGAACTTGGGCAGTTTCATGTAAGATTTCTCTTCGTATCAATTTTTCTTTACTCATTTTTATACCTGAGGAATAGATGGACAAATTGAATATATTGAAGTTCCTTGGTTATTCCTTCAAAAAGCCCAGAATGACTACATCAAATGGAGTAAATAGCAACTTGAAGATTTTATTCAGTCATGATGGTAAACACTTTTTTATAGTGAAGAAAAATCATTGCTGTAGTAAAGAGCACATTTAAAATAACTAGAACAGCCTCCTAGCCTGTAGAATACATTATGAGACGGATCAGCTAGTGGCAGAAATAGGGGCAGGAAGTTAGAAATTCCCTTACCCATGTTGTAAATAAAACGTAGTTTCAATGTAGGAAACTAATACAGTTTACATCTTTATGAGATGGGTTTCATTGGTTTTACTCCAGTTTGCATTTAAGCTTAGATAGCCCAAATGTAAAAAAGAATGAAAAGTCCAAACAATTTCTGCGCGCAATATAGAAAATACACACTGATGAAGGCTTCCCGCTGCCGTTCCATACAGGTCAGAGGCGTATTGCCATATTAGGAAGTCCAGATGGAGAATCTTCTGATGAGAGCCTTGTGGATCTGGTAAGTACTGAAAGCTGCTCAATTGCGGAAGTGCCAAAACACTGCTTTTACTATGAACTGGTTTTTAAGGAGAAAGCCTGTTTCTGCCTGATAAAGAAACGTTTTACAAAGTGGGCTTTTTCTAGAGACTTGCTTTTTTTTTCCCTACAGAGAGTTAATCTGTGAGTTTAAAGAGAACACACAGGAAATTTGCCAAAGCAGGGAGTGTATTCAAAAGTGTGTCTGATTTGTTTGGTTGCGTTTATAAAAAAACGTGAGTTACTTAAAACATTTCTGAGTAGTAGTAATATTTTAGGCAAAAATTCTTAACACTAATATATTTAGTCTTTTTGCTTTAAAGCTACATTTGCAAATAAAATTTCATGTGCCAGTGAAAATTATTGTTTGCATCCAGCAAATCTTTTGTTAAGAGATTTTATTTCTATTTAAAGGAGGGTTTTTATCTGTAGAAAGGTAAGAGTGTTAAATTAGAAGTAGGATACAATGTCTAATAATGAAGAATGACTTCATTTCCCAAACCGTGTGGTTTTAAAACACGCACTTTCTCGTTTAAGGCTGTTGGACTGGGTGCCAGGTTTGTCAAGTTGGGAGGTCTTTCCCGCGGAGAAAGGGTGACCAAATACAACCGCCTCCTTGCTATAGAGGAAGAACTGGCCAAGAATAGAACGCTACGTATGAGCTTCTTTCTTACTTTGTTTTCAGCTTGCAATGAATACGAGAACAAAGATTGGAGGGAGAATGATTGAAACTGCACCACAGGAGGGAAGCGAAATCAAAAGACTATAAATAAGCGCTGACAAAAAAACCTAGGATAGCACTTGCCACAATGTATATTGTTGTCCTAATGGATTATCTGTTTACTGAATGTTAAAATAGACCCCTTCTTGAGGAGCAGCCTACATTAAGCTATTTTCCAGAATTAATTGGTTGGAGTCTTGAAGCCCACAGTGCAAAAGGAACAAAACAAAAACCAGGCATATAACATGCCTAAAAGCTGCCAAAATGGAATTTTAGGCCAAATACCCCACCTCCCTCAAGCTCCTAAACATGTATTGCTAACAAAACTTCATGTCACAGCCCCCTTTTGTGTGTTACATTTCCAGCAAAATGTGTTTGGAAAGCTCCAATTGCACGGGTAAGCGCTAAATAACACCCAAGAAAACCCGAAGCTGACCACGCACATTCAGCCTCAGCCACTTGTACGCATCTGTGTGCGGTACAGGATCTGCCTCTGCTTTTTACACTGTACTCTCGGCTGCTAAATGCGTAACAGTTCATTAGAACCACTGCTCGCTAGCTCAGGTATCAATCAAGACCGAATCAAGGCACAGGGTCTGAAGGGGAGGCAGAGACACAAGGAGAAGAAGGAAAGGGTTTGCGAGAATTTGTTACGCCTAAGAAAAATGAAGAATTATGTCGTTTTACCCTCTGGTTTCTAATCATTTTCAATCTTCTACGCATAGGATAGCAGCACTTGACGTGTGCACTATAGAACAAAGTTTTTATTTAAAAAAAAAAATTCTCGAAAATATTCTGAGTTTTTGAAATCTCGCCCTTGTTCATTGTAAAAAATAGAAACACAGATGGAAATTCTGTTTTGCTAAGATGGGAGTTTCACAGAATGCATTTTTCAAAACCAAGATAGATAATTATAAAGAGCTGTGACCTTTAGCGGCCTCAGCAATGTGAATATATTCCCTATTCAGATGGCATAGTCTAAACAAAGAGCTCGAGTCTGACAAATATTTAAACCCGTATCTCATCAAACGGAACAGCAACAACTCCCGGCGCGGTTAATGGTTTGGCAGAAATAAAATCCAGTAACTCAATCAACGGCGGGGAAGTACAGCGGTAGCACGTCTGAGCTGCATACCAAGCTCTTCATTTGCCTGGGCCGCCAGCTACGGAATACACTGGGGAGCTGCGAAGTGGGGGGTGACGGGGGCCCTTCGGGAGTGCCCCCGGGAGGGATGGGACAGGGCCCGGGGTGCCACCGGATCCCGCCGGAAGGCGCGTGTGAACCGCTGGCACGCGCAGCTGGCCTGGCCACCCCTTTATGGAACCCGAGATGTCTTCAGCGATGGGCGGGCGCTGGGTGCGCGGCAGAAAGGGCAGCTCGGGGCTGAGGTTAGGGGAGCAGGAGTGTCACCGGCCTGGGGAAAATGGCAGCGAGAAGAGCGGCAACGCGTCCGTTACGGGAGCAACACCTGGCCGTGGGCTGACGTAAAGCTGTTAAAGGCTGGGCCAGAGCGGGGGCCCAGTCCGTGGTGGGAAGAGCTGCTGCCAGAGCACCACGCAGGGGAGGACGGGCATTCAAAAAGAGGGCGGCAAGGTGAGACGATGAGCGAGAAAGGGAATGCAATAAATCGCCCAGCTCACGCTGCCCTGCGCCGTGCCCCAGCCCTGTAATCGAGGTGCGGGGCGGTGGCTGCTTTGTTTCTAAGGCCCAGGCTTTCCAAGGAGTTCAGAGACCCACGCAGCATCACGCAGCGTTCGAAAAACTTCTGAGTGCGCCAGAGAACATTGCGAGAGACCGGGTTACAGCAAACATGAGTTTCTTTTTTCTCTCCTGTTTCAGGTGAAGCAAATCTTGAATTCATTGCTTACACTGAAGAATCACAGCCAGAAAAACGACCCTCTGACGCCCTTCCTGCCCCAACGCAGGATTCGCTCGCGGCCTCTGCTCGGCTCCCAGAGAACAGCGCGCTGACCTAGGCTGGCAACATCAACTCTTGGATAGATTTTTAAACCAAAAAAAATTCTAGTAAGCAAATCATATTAACTATGCCTTGATCCATTTATTTTCAAGCACTTTAGCTAAACATTTTTGAAAGCATTCAGACACTGGCTTCTCTTTCCCAGGAGACCGTTGCTTGCAGCTGAAGCCAAGTTAACAGAGCAGCGGCTGCGGTTTGAAAACACCACAGAATTCTGTGCTGTATTTACAAATTGACAAAAACAAATAATTCTGTGTTCAAAACTAAATGTTTGTTTTGGGAAAGTGGAAATCTCTCTCCACACAAAGAGCAAGCTATTGACAAACAGTAAAAAAAAAAAAAAAAATTTTTACAAAAAACAAAGGCCTTGACTGTTGTGCTGCTCCATCCCCCCACACCCCCTCAATGCTGCTCTTAGATGGAGCCTAGAAGGGAAATGTTGCTCCAGTTCTAGCTAGCCATCAATACAAGCGCACTAGCGCAGCCCCCAAATGTAGGGCACAAAGCCGTAATTGGCATCGCCAGGAAGCTCGCGGCTGTCGGAGGGGGGAAGAACAACTCAATTTCACAAGGTCTGGGAAACTTGTCAGGAGTCTTTTTAATAAGCAACAGTCAAAAGAGAAATAAATAATTTATGTCCTAGGTAACAAACAGTTTAAGTCAAAGAAATACTTCTTAAAAAACCTCTGGGTTTTGTATAATTTGAAAATTTGAACATATAATACAGCAGCAAAAATTTGAGGGAAAATACATATATAAAATGTTGCATTTTAAATTCAGGGTCACAAATGCCTAAGTGAAAAATTAACCACCAGAACCAACCACCCCCCAGAAATGAAGGTATCATTGAGAGACAAATTTCCCCAAGTTTCGGAATTATATGTAGTTCAGTAATTCGATCAAGTCCAAGGTTTTCTTACCAAACATGCAAAAAACACCAAAAACGATGTGAAACTACCACACTCGTTGCTATCATTTTATTTTTAGGAAAAGCACCAGACAGTTGCATGCAGAGCCAAACCAACAAACTGAGAACATTCATCCTTCAATACTATCACTGTTTCAAATCAGTAAATAAAAAATAATCCAAGTGCATTCAAGTACTTGACCACCCAATTTCAGTTACACCGATCTTGAGGTAAATCCCTGATTACATTTGTTCATTCATTACAAAAGAATGAGATACTGTGTTGAATTTAAAAAGACTACAACGGAATGTGAATTGGCAGTGGAGCAAATCAATTACGTACCTATCTCGCTGCCTTCGTAGGAAACAAGGGCTGAGGGGAACTGGGATTTGTGTCAAACACAGACATCTAAAGTGTTACCTAATAAAGAAATTAATGCCACCAGTGTGTACCAGGCTCAAAGCAAAGCCTCATTTGTTAGTGCTGCGAGGTTTCAGCTGGGAGTTCTCAAACTGTTGATTCCAAATCACTTGCAATCCTGGAATGACTGAATCCCAAACGCGCTCTGCACTCACGGGAGCCTGGGATAACTTCTTTTCTTTCAGCAGCACATACAGGCTGCAGCTGCAGCAGTTCCAAACTTTGCTACCTATCATTGAAACCAAACCCAGGAGAGAAGTTCTCCTTTGAAGAGCCTCTAATCCAAACAAGAGCTCCAATCTCAAACCCACAGCCTTCTGATTCTGGCTATCGTTACCAGAAGTCCTGGTACCACAGTGACATGCTGCATTGCCTCGGCTTTTCCCTCTCCGGGCTGGCTGTCCCCTGGGGACTCTGGAGCAGAAGTGGCAGGCTTGTGCTTTTAATCTCCGCAAGAGAGCGTATATGGAGACAGCAGTAAGGAGATCTACAAGATCTCGGTTTAAGTAGGTATCAAAATAATTTTAAAGCAATGTGTCTAAAACCTGATTTTTTAATTATTAGTAATACCCCCATACTAAAGCTGATGCATGCGTAACCACCTTCATAGGGTCTAAGCCAAATCGCTCTGGTTTGAGGGGGGCTGTCCAATGCGAGGGGCTTTGGGCAAGCTTTAGAACGGACCTTTAACAAGGGATCTTCTCAACAAAAGGGTAATTAAAAAAGCCTTTTCAAATACAGTTTTAAAGAAAAGGTCACTGACCATATCTAGGAAAATATTAACCATACCTGCGAAATTAAAATGGGAAAGGGATTTTGAGTGATACATAGTTCTTTAACACTTTAATGCATGTAACAAAACCGTATACAAAAGACCATTTCAATCTCTATTACTGAAAACTGTTTGGAGTACAGACCGTAGCCCCTAGTAACACACCTAAGCAATTTACATGTCCAGATAACGATTCCCGAAAGTTACAGCCTTTCAGAATAACAACTAACAGTTAGAACTGTCTGTTTCTTTTATTTTCTCAGCGTTAGTTTCTGTATGCAGCGGCTTGCTTTTTTCTTCTTTCATTTTGTTCTGATTCAGCCTGTTTTCAGACGTCTGATCCCCACTGGTGGAAACGGGATCTAAAACTACAATGGATTCTGTCTCTTTTTCACTGCTAGAAGGCTTTCTTGTATATGCTGTATGACTAGGTAATCTAAAAGAAAAAGAGTAAATATATCAATATGGATAGCAGTTCACGTACTTAGGAGAAAGAATATAAATATACAGAAAAGTGTTTCTATTATTAGTAGCAAGTATGACCAGGACAGGTTGTCTAAACTAGTGACCAGATTTCCAGATTTACAGCTGTTACACACAGACAGCAGTGCAGCTATGTAAAAGGAAAACCAGACTTACAAAGCACTGAAAAAATCCTGAGGCTATGAAAGAATCAGTTTAAACTCTTAAGAACGTATTTTCTCTGCTCATCTCGGAGCTAGGTTTAGGTTGCCCCACGTCCCCCAGAGCAGCTGTGCTCAGGGCAGAGGCTGCCCGCTCCCGGAGGCCGGCAGCCCCGCAGCCTGGACGGGGAGCACGGCTGCTTCTCTGCCCCAGCGCAGCTGGCCGGGTTCTCGCCGAGCCACGCTCTGCTGCGTGGCAGGGACCCAGAGGCGAGGTGTCACCGCGTCTTCCGCCGTGGCTCAGCCCTGACCAGCTGCTGGTGGTCTTGCTGGAAGCAAGTGCCAATGGCTGCTGAAAATCCACCCACTGGATCTGCTGGAATACCGAGGGCGTTTGACCTACGTGCCGTGCTGCAGCAATGGGGTTACGTCTCGACTGCTTGCAGCGCGGGGACTCTTGCAGCTGAAAAGCCCCCTGAGTGGGGAGAGAGGGAGGGAAGGTCAGAGACACCAGGGCTAGTTGTCGAGGCTGGCATTGTGCTACAAACACCAAAAGCACTTGTTCATATTCATCAGCTTTGTACGAGTGTTGGAAACCTGCAGGCAAACCCTTGGCCTGGCTGGAACGCACCAGCAGAAACGTGGGGAAAGCAGGACCTGGACAAGTCGTCGATGGATCAGGGTGTTTCTGACACTGACAGACGGGCGGCTGGCAGGCACGGGCTCATGCTCCTCAGCGAGCCAGCCAGCCCTGCGGGCAGTGACCTGGCACGCACAGACGCCCAGACCGGCACAGCCAGGGCCCAAACCAGCAGGCGCAGGAACCCCTGCGCGGGGAGGCCCTGCACACATCGGCCGGTGTGCGGCTCCGCTCCCCTGGGAAGCCCAACTGCAGAGCTGCGGAAGGCAGCGCCACTTGCGAGTCCACAGCCGCCTGTTTTGGTTTTTCTAAAATTTTTCATGCCTACTCGTAAGGAACGGCCTTCCGTACTGCCACGATAACACCCTTGGAAAGGAAAAAGTAGGATCAACCGGAGGCCGGAGAAAGAAATTCAGCGACTGGATCCATCTGCTATGAACCGCCCTTTATTGTGACAGTCTTTGTCCCAGAGAAAGCGACAAAGAAAAAAGAGGTCACCCCGCTCGACAATTAGAGCGCGGGGCAGAGAATGCACTGGCTCCCACCTGACGGGGAGAGAGCAAATGTACAGGTTAGAAACAAATAAATAATCACAGAAACAACAGTCGCTGCCCTTTCCATTTCAGAAAGAATTTACTCAGCTTGCTACTGAAGCACTGGATACAGCGCATGAAATTCCTCGTTCAAGCTTTAATTACAAGAATTGTCTCTAACATTAGAACTTCGGTATAAGTTAATTAATGCAGAAATTGGCACTAATAGATACAGTTTCAGACTCATCTGATTATCATCAGAAGCTAGTGATTTCATAAGGAAAACAATGCTTATTTTATGCAAAAGTTGCCAATCATTCCAGAAAATACAAGGTGGGGTATTTTGAACGTTACAGCAAATTAAACTTTTTAAAGCAGTGTAACCAGAAGAGGGTTATTTTAAAAAGTGCTACCTCTGAAAAGCTGATTGCCCAACACTATAAAAATGGTCAAAGGCATAAATGCCAAGTTCATTTTTATTTCACTTTGGAGGTAACTATCTTTCAAATCCCAACAGCTGGACTATTTAATACAATCTGGTGAATCAAAGTATAATTCTTCACTGGGCTCACAGCGGGGAGTCTGCATTAGTGTATGGCAGCATTCCAACAACTGATGCACAGCCAAACGCTCTGAAGTCTGTTTCATTTCTACAAAAATGGATAAAACGGCAATCATATTTACCACCTTCAAAGGACGGAAAAATGAAAGATGTCGATATAAAGTAGTTTAATGGAGAAAACCAGTGATTAAATCAGCGTTTCAAGCATAAAAATAAGAATTACTATTCAGACTTGGTTGTGCTAGCATTCCCTTCTTCAAATCCTTTACACTGCTGCAGCACCAGCCTGACAGTGCTGCTGTTACAGCTGAGGTATTGTTAAAAATTATTAACCCTATTTATCAGGTATTCATAGCTCATTTTCTATATTTGTCAAGAGCAGAACGCAGGCATAAGAAAGTTGCAGTGCAAGAATGAACACAAGTTTGGTGCTCCCTTTCGAAAAACAGTTTTTGTTAATACAAATAAAGCTGGGAAAAGCAACTAGTACAGATATAGTTAGCCACAGTTCCGAACAACTCCAAATTTCGCCAGCCAAGGTATTTGCATTTAGCTCCACGCAAAGCTCTTCCCTCATTAAGATCGCTAATGCTGTTGCCAGTATTCTTGTTATTTGTCCAACTATATATTTAAGCCAGAAATTGAGAACCTAGTCCTATTGTACTCATTCATATGTAACTGTTCATAAGTCTGCATATATTTTTATGACTACGCACATAAAATCTGTGCTGTGAAATCCAGATTTAGACGATAAATGCATTTTGGATTAATTGTATGGGATATGCAAAGCTCCGTGCAGTACTGAGGAGGACTGCTGGTGATACAAGAGTATCAAAAGCAATGTATTCTGTCTAGATAGTTACAGAAGCTACAGAAGGTGTAAAAATAAAGGGTTACGCCTGACGGGCCGTCTGTGAACTAGTACTGCGGTGCCCTTTGTAAATAATTTACGGTAGGAGTACAAAAGGACAAACTAAGGATCGGATTGTCAACTCAGACTTGGACTTCTTTGTTTCCCCTGGTTAATATTACAACCTTAGTATTACTCAGCCTTGCTCGGCGCTCTATTCATGAAATCGTTGTAATATGTTTCCATTAGAAACCAGAATTTTATGTAAATATCATGGAAATTTTTATTGGATGAAGTCCCATCCAATCTTCTAACAATATGTAAAAGCAGAAGGCTAAAGGAAACCGTTCAAGGAAAGCACTGTAGGAAAATCCATGGGTTTTGCAGCATATTTAGAAAATACTGGCAAAAATCTATTCCAGCAAAGACTGGTTTTGCAAGTTCATAGTATAAGCACGGGAGATGCCACGTAGATGCTCTGCCCGGGGTCTGAGCTGGTACGAAGGGAGTCATTGCTGCTGCAAGAGCCCACACTGACGTGGCATCAAATCAGTGTACTCTGTCTTTGAGCCAGCTCCCGCATCCAGGGCGCTGAAATGGCCGTCAGCTGTCCTCAAAGCAAGATTGCTTTCAAAACTGAAATAAAGCTCAACTGGTGCTATTCCTTATTCCCCAAATGATGAGACACAAAGCATTAAGCTCATCTGACAGTTGCTCACCACCAGTTGCTTCTTTATAGTGCTTAAAAATCATGGCTGCATGTCAGCTATAGCTTGTGACTTGTCTAACTACCACCCACCCTGTTCCCACCATTCCCATTTTCGTGCGAGATCTCCATAACTGAGGGCGAACGTCCCTTGTGCAATAAAGCTCACGCTCCGGTCACTACGTCCTTTCCAAGCCACCGCTCTCGGCGGGTTTGCCAAACAGCAGCACTCAGCTGTCCTGCCTCCGGCCCCGACCCACCCGCCCGTGGTGTCTGCCTGCGCAGGAGAGCGGGTCTCCGCTCGGCGGAGTGCCTCCAGGGTCCGTCTGCTGCGCACCAGGCCACAACGGGAGAGTCAGTTTTTGCCTCAGTCAAAAACTTTTACTGAGAATAGGAGCCACAGATGTGCTTATTAAATATTTCAGAATTTTTAACAAGGCAGGGGAATACAACAGACAGGCCCATAGGCTAATACCGAACGATAGTAAAAAATACACCAATTCCAAGTCTTGAAAGCCTTTAGCGAACAAAAAATTCCATCACAGTACAGTGTTTGTCAACAGGCAATTACAGGGAACACAAACAGCGACACTCGTGAGTTAGTCTGTTGGTCCCCTCCTCTGACAGCACCAGCACTATCTGGAACACCAGGCGTCTGTGCAGAAAGCGCAAGAAACCTTCTCCGCTCCAGGAACGCCTCTGCTGAATCGAGCAGAGCAGAAAGGTGGTGTGTGGAACGGAACCGCAGGCTCTCTCTGGCATGCTGGATCAAGCCGTGGGAAATCGTTCCCATTTTTAGGTGCTTTTCTGAAAACGCTCAGAAGATCGGCAAATTCATTTAAATGTGGAATCTTGGAGAACTTCTACCTGCACTGAGAGAATGCATAAGTAGGCTCTAAGAAAAATGTCACAGTAGCTTTTAAAGCAGTTAAAATTGAGGAGACCTCAAACTTCGAGAACATCCCATTGTTTTCTTCATCTGTTGTTCAAACTAAATTGCCCGTGTTCAAGCTGCACTGGAAAGCCTCTGCAGTGCTGTCTAGCTGAGGCTGAGCTGCTTCCCGCAGAGCTGGTAGATGATTCAGGGGTACTAAGATTACAGCCAGGAGAAGGAGGACAAATCCTTTAATTGTATAAAATCATCAGATTAAGACTAACCCTCTCTGTGGTTCGCTCTGTTAGCAGAGAACTCTGCTGCCCAGAAACAAAATGTTTACAAAGTGCTGGGGGGGAAAAAAAAATCCCCCCAAAGGCAGGGGCTGAGGCAGACACACCTTTCCCTTCTGTGCCTGCGCACCGCAGGGAGTCACAGGAACGCTCCGCACTCCCAGGGGAACTAAATTGTCACCTATTCTCTTCTACGCCATTGTCACAGAATTACACTCACACTGGCTTAACCATTTGGGAAAAGATTTGCAGAGGAAGTTACCTGAACATTGAGGTGAGGCCTCAGTTTCTCTACAGGACACACAGTATCGATGTCTTCCCCCTCAGCAAAACTTCACACGTTCCAAACCATCTGCTTCACAGCTTCAGGCCCTTCTAACAATCCCCCGCACTCAAATAACACCTCAGACCCTTCTAACAATCCCCCGCACTCAAATAACACCTCACCTAGTGGTTTGAAACCCAATTTTTTCTTTTGCATTCATTTCCCTAAGCTATTGTTGCGTAGTTTGATTCCAGGAAAATTTCAGCACCAGCCTGTACCTGCTGATGTCAGGGCCCTTTCTGCCCTCCAGCCCTTCCTTCGGCAACTGGCAGGAGCAGCCCAGCTGATTCAGCTGGAGACCAGTGCTGCGGCAGCACCCGACCGCAGCAGCGACCACACCGCGAGCCCTCCGTCCGCCAAAGCTCCTTACCCGCCGAGCGTGCAGGTTAGCCTGTCGCCGGCTGGGCACACCTCTTCCTAAGGTTTTCTATAGGAAGCTGTACCTTAAAACCTCGGTGAAGAAGAAGGAGTAAACACTGCACTGCGAGAGACGCCTGGTAACGGCGAGCCACGCAGGCCCCTGCTGTGCTCCACAGGGTTTGCCTGGCTGCCGCAAGCAGCTGCAGCATCACACCTCCGGCAGGTTTAAGGGACTGCAGACGAGGAGCCAGCTGCACCCTTTTACCTCAGGTGCGAAGAAGGAGAAGAGCAGCCCCTGTAAATCATTTGTAAGCCTCTGTCATTTAGGGTATCCGCTCGAAGCAGCACGCTGTCTGTTTAGGTAGCACGGGCTACCTTAGGAAATAGCGCGGTGCAACGGGAGCAGACCTGAGGAGGGAAACCGCCTGTGCTTCAGACTGGTGCGCTCATACCACAGGCTTCAGGGGGGTCATTCGCTGAACGAGCTCTCCTGTGGCCCCCGGGCCAGCCCTTCAGGGCTGGATCACGTCTTCTGGTTCAGTTTCACCCATCCAATGAATCTGGGGATCCAGTCTTGGCACAAAGGCCACTCAAGGATACAAATCGAAGCGTAGCAAATGGGGGCAATAGGGAGATCTGCTTCGGAAGTGTTCTGCTGATCCAAACTAAACTGCTGGTGGAGAGGTACCCAGGGAAGGCCAGAAAGCTGCCTAATTACAGAGCCAAGTCATCAGACATGTTAGACAAATGAACTTCCTTCTGATGCCTGCTTCAAATGAGCCCTGTTTCAAAACAGCGCTTGCACGCCTTGGGGCCCGGAGGCTGCTCCTACTAACCTTTGCTGCAAGCAGTACCCAGGAGAAAAAGGAAACGTAATTGCACTTCAACATGGTACGAAGCATCTAGGTTATTTCTGCTCCTCCCTGCCAGCCCAGCGGCGAAGAGCGCCAGAGCCCCAGCACCTCCCCTCTCGCTGGAAAACCGTCCTCAACAAGGAGCCTTCCCAATTAAGCAGGTTTACACCAGCGACTCGGTGCGAAGCAGCCCCGCAGCACTAAGGAATCCGGCCTACCACATTTGTTTTAATGCTTTAAACAGATAAATTAAAGTGAAATGTGTCTTTTAGGATGTCACTGAATAGGCAAGCTGAGAAATAAATTGAGCTTCACATATGCTTTTATAACACATAACAACTGTGACTGTCAACACAAGATCCTTTTCACTGTCAATTCACCACGCATTCTGCGAGACCTTGGGGCTTGCAATTATTTCATTTCCTTTCTTGTAAATGCAATTTCCACTTAGTTTGGGGGAATAAAAGGTAGACAAAAGGCAGTAGGAGTTGCTGTATTTTCTGATTAAGGTTTTCTGTTCAAAATTGTAGAAATCCACAAACTACACAGTATTTTTCAGGAACAACCTCAGCTTTCTGTCAGGGTAGCAGTTCAAGAAAATGCAATGGCATTATTCATGTCAAATTAACTGTTGAAAGAATCTTCATCGTTCCGATTAAATTAAAATGAAGATCACCTTTCTTCTAAGGATACTTACATAAAATAAAAGGGGAAAACACATATGATTGGGAAAGACATTCTGCTTTTAAAACCTGGTGCGAATTAAATAAAACTGTAGGGCACAAAAGGCAATTGGGCTCTTTATCCATTCAAAAATAAACGATAAAAGTACCTGCAGGAGAGTGAAGTAAATATCAGTTCATCAAAATAGATGCAAACTGAATTTCCAGTCTATTTGTCGTGACTTACTCCTTTGAACTAAGCAATGGAGACTGGCTAGGAGTGGCACTGGCTCTATTTTTTAACTGACTGAACAGGGAACCAGAAGTTTAATTAGCCATGATTACAATATTCCGCCAATCTGATCTGTGTCATCTATTTTCTTTTCTTGAAGTGACAAACTGACAAACAACCTGGCAAGGGAACTGCAGCAAGCGCACAGCCTAATTTCCAAAGGAGCCTGGTATTGTTACAAAACAAACCAACCCTCCGTGGGATCTGTCTGCAATAAATAATTCTGAAGCAGGTTTAACTCTTTGATGCTGAACTGGCACCTTGGCTCTTCAGTCTGTTGAGACGAAAGATTCCTCTGCCCGCCTGTGCAAATGCGGCCCTAGCTGGGGTTTTGGGATGGGTTTTTTTTGAAGAAACTTGATACTGAGATTTCAAGGTAATTCAGAGTTTTTACCAACAAACATTTAAGAGTAATAGTTGGCACCTGTTTCAGTCCAACAGAAGCTGCCCTGCACACCTGCATACAGACTAATATGACTTATATGATTCCATTTCTGAAAAAAATTTCTAGAACTACCTTTTTTAAAAATAAAGAGTTGAGTATACAGCTATCTTCCCTCCTCTCTTCAGATATGGGAAAAAACTCAACCTCGCTATTCCCTGAAAACTCTTTTGAGTTCTTTTTAATTTTTTGGCAGAGAAGACGAACTTTTTTTTGAAGAACGTTCAGAAATTGTATAGGAAAAGAGCTTCATTACAGAGAATTTGATTTCTACCTCCCCGTAAGACTGCGAATTATTTGAGGAGTCAGTGTTAAACAGCTTCAGACTACACATTTATCCTGTTAACCAAAATTGATGTTAAATCCGTTTCAAAATGCACCAGCTAAACAGATCTGGTACTAAAATGCATCTAGATATCCACATTCTACTTACTGTAGTGTAGGCTTGGAGCCCGTGACATCCTTAAGCTGGTTAGAGACAGGACCCAAGTCGGGTCCTTTGGAACCGAATTCTGTCTCCAGGTCTTTCTTGTTCAAGGCTGTTTGTGCGGCACTGGCTCCCAGACCTAGCACAGGCAGAGATTTTGATTCTGACGTGGCCAAGATTCCAGTGGGACCTAAAACCCAAAGAAAGTTCAATGCTTCCGTTATCCAGATCCACGGGTCTAGAAACAATACACAAGCGCAGCAGAATTCAAGCTAACTGCAGAAATCAAAACGGAATTTTAAAGAACAGCATCCAGTGCATAGAGGGTAGTGAAATACCGCATTTGCTGCTTCTGTGCTCCCCACCAGGATTAACCCCTTCTTGTCCTGCCAGCAGGCCTTGCTGCGTTGACCCAGTCGCGCGCTCGGCCCCTTGCCTTCTGGGATGGCCACATCGGCTGCCCACGCAGCAGTGCGACGCGCAGCCTGCCAGCGCTCTCCCAGCCTGAGGCGCAGCTGGAGCGAGAGCCAGCCAAACAACAACAAACCTCTTGCTGATACTGATGAGCAGGCAGCCAACTGTCTGTCTGCAAAGTCCAAGCTAAAACCGTACAGTGACATCGAAACCAGCCGCATCTGCACCGACTGCGGCACGGGCCTACACCTGCACGGACTGTGTTCCTAACCAGGCAGAACATCAACAGCTTCTTACAGATGATGATGGCAAAGCATAGCTTAAAAATTGCAGACCCTTGCTCTGCAGAAGAGTTTAATTCAAAACAGTCCTAAGCCCTCATTTCTCTGGGTACCACTACTTTCAAAAGTATTTTCACAGTACGCTCAGACTATTAATGCCAGTAACAGCGTCTGAGCTGCAGGCAGGACAGAGGAACCTGTGCATATACGACTGTGCGCACAGAAAATCCTGACAGAGGCATCTCTTGGAGAAAATGGGGATGAAAGGCAATGGGCGCGATGGGGAAGTGAGTCACTGTAGAAGTAAGGAGGGTTCTCCATAATGGCTGAAATGGCAATGGTCTGGAAGAGAAATTAAGGCTTCGAGAGTCACTTAATGCAGGGAGAGCAAGAGGGCTATGACGGATCCAGCCACTTACTGCCACTGTCCTGGTCAGTGGTCACCTTCCGGCGCCGCAGAACTCGTTCCAGCTCTGTTTCGCTGCTGTCTGTTTCAAGGGACTTCAAGCTTCGGGAACTAGTGGATTTGTTCAATGTTTCCTACAGCAAGAAACAAGCATAAAACGCTCTCTGAGGACATTTTGTGCCTTGCCAAACATCCCATATGCACAATGTAAGAACCTTTTAAATTGCAGAAAAGCAACTGCAGTTCTAGACCAGCGTGTGAAGTTCTCCTTCTAGTACAAGAGAGAGCATCTGGAGCTTGGCTTGCCACTCCTCTCCTTACTTGGATTTCCCGATGTTGGGATTAACCATACTTACCTAAACATTAAAGGGTTGATACCGAGCTTAAGAAAGATGCTCTGGATCACCAATGAAAAACTCTGATGTTTGCAGGGAACCGCCAAGTTCCTCCATCATAACATTTAAAGGATTTTAAAAAACTGCTAGAGCGTTATCATGCCCGTAATGAACTTCTATTATCAAAAAGCCAAAGATCCACACTTTACCTCTCCAGCATGTTTTATATTCTAGCATGGTCCCATGTTGCTGCATCCTGGTGAGTACGCACATCTGCAGAAGTCCGTATGTACTGGCTGCAATTGCAGCATGTTACTATAGCCGACAATCTAGCTCATCTGCCATAAACCTGACCCTATGTCCACATACTTCATGGTTTCTCTTATGCACAGAGTTAGATCTCAAGTTCAAACAGTTTTTTATATACACAAAGTAGAAATCCATGCTATTACTGCCTTATGCCAAGGTTAGCATTTTGTATCAGCAAAGCTGCAAGTGCAGCAACACTTTTTTTTTGGGGGGGAGGGTGGGGGGGAAGGCTTTAATCAAAGCCTGAAACCTCCCAGACTTGTCCACAGGAATTTTAACACGTGCACGGTGCATTCTGCATGCATTTCCCAATTGACAAGAGTCAGTTGCTGGATCAGCAACCCACTTGACTGTAGAATTTCCCCAAAATGTTTGTAATGCAACAGAAAATTTGGGATCTATATGCTATTTCATTCTCCCTCTGAATTTTGCCATCTTTAGGAACTCCCAACAATCCTGTTTATTCAGCCTTCCAAAACACGTCAGACTTGTATAGCATTTTTCCAGAGTATCAGTAACATATTTTGAACATCTTTTGTTGGCAAGCATATAACTTCTGAGCAGAAATACGAAATGACACAAGGAAATGGCACTGCAAGTTGCAAGCGCTGCTTTCAGGGTCCCAGCAAAGTAACTAATTCTTCACACCCCACTCCACTATTAAAATATTTTCTTTGGCAACTATTTGAAATTTAACTGAGCAGGTACATTATTAATGAGTAGTATGCTCCAGACCTGTACAAACACACACGTACAAAAGCAACTTGAGCAATGGAGGCACTCAAACTCTGCAATTTAGGGAACACAAATGTGTTTTGTTTGTAACAATTATGTGGAGGTCTACATGAAATGCATAATTAACATAGTAACAACAAATGTTTACTCCATCACATCCCACCCCCATGTTTGTTGTCTGACTGTGCATAATGATTGGTCTCAAGAATAGACTGGAGCTGGATTTTATAGTTTGTCTTATGCTGCAAATATCCCGAAGGGCTCAGAAGCAACAACCTAGACACAGAAGTACAGTGGCTGCAGGCTTCTTTCTGCTCCCTCTGAATCATGTAATCAGGTCTCCCCTTATGTCAGTGACACAGTGTCAAAGAAATAAAACAGCTATTAGAAAACAAAAGGACCTTTGGTGGGATCATTGAGTCCAACCCTCACTGGTCCAAACAGCTCCCCATATCATCCTATTCCTATACTCTAGGAGTTCCATTTAAAACATTATCTCCGTGTTGCATTTTGTTCCTTTTCCTATTTACCTCCACATTTAATTATGTGTCCCTCTAATTAGAGCTCAGCATTAAGGTCTGGTGGCTCTTCAAATCATTACTTCCCTTCTTCCCCTGCTTTCGTAGGACTGGAGAACAGTATGTTTAATATGTCACTGGTGCGACACTCGTGATTTTAAATCACAGCACAGTCTTACCATCACAGTGGCTACACTCTTTGCCGGACTGTCTTGCAGCACCCAAGACAACACTGAAGTTATTTTTATAAGGGCTGTTTAGGTGCTGTCATGGATGACTAGAAAAACAGCCTTACCTGCTATGCAGTGAGTGTGAAGCATTTTGCTTCGATATGGGCAGAATTTCACCGTATTTCACCTTACAAAGGCAAAATCTCACCTGATGTGCCAAAGCTGCTCTTCAACTTTAAAAGCTTCAGGGTCACAGAAGTCAGGGAGCAAGAACTATGTCTCCTGCTGACTGTTTGATACCATTTCAGCACTTGCACAAAAGAAGCAACCAGTTAAATAAGCAATGCGAGGCATGAGTACGGGACAGAACAGGAGCAAGCTTAGCACATTGCTCTCAGCAGGACCACACACACGCCCAACGTTCTCATTTAGTGGTAGATGGGTATGTGGACAGCTACTCAAAATCAGTTTTTCTACATACAAATGCAGACAGACTAGAGAGCTCTTGCTCTACTGAGGCTACATCTACGCTAACAAGAAAGTTGGTGCCTCAGGAGAAAGCAGGAGTTTAGAACAGCTGATGAGGGGAACCCTACGTCTACCACACGTGCAGTTCAGGGGCGTTACTTCGGACTAGATTTATTCAGCTGCCACTCCTTCCCTAGGCATCCCCACCCTGCGTACTTGGAAACTTTCCAAAGGATCTACGGCAGGTGCAGACCACAACATCCCCTCTAGTGCCAGGAACACACAGACCCTGAGCAGAGGTAACAGGCTAATTTTCTCCAAAATAGATTCTGTTAGCAAGACCAAAACCAATCTTTCAGTCTGACCAAAGTCAGAAGTGGAACCGGGGGATTCACTGCAAAGCCTCTCTACAGCTTCAAACCAAAACTCTAACGCAGCAGTTTCAAATACTCGGCCATTTTGAACAGCAGGGCCTGTCAACTTCATGAGCAGGAAAAACTGAAATACAAACTACAAGTTTGCTTACCAGAATCCCTTTTAATTCTTTCATTGCACTTTCAGAGGGCTTTGGTGTTTCTGGCTGCAAACAAACACAAGACACGCATGTTAATGCCACGCGAAATGGACCACGACAGACTGTGCACTTGAAGACAGACACCGCACGAGGGTCTACTGCACAGGCATGCAGTGGGATTGTGTTCCTCTCTCTGCTCACATGGCTAACACTCACTCTATTTTCTTACACAGATGAAGGGAAGAGTCTTAGCTCTTAGTACTGTGAATCACAGCCCACACATAAAGAAAGATTATGCTTTCATGAAGATGGCAAGCAGTGTTTTATGGTATCCACACTCAGGTATTAGTGCTAAGTGTTGCATAAAAGGAGGATATACTGCTAGATACAGCCTATTTCTCGATCACCCCCTTCACCCAATTCAGTTATTCTCTCTGTGCTTTTTGTTTCTCAGTAGCTGTTTGTTTACAGGATGTTCGCTTTCAGTTCCTTTCTGTGTCAAAGAAACTGGGCTTCTATTTACTTACTGTTGGCTTCACTTCTTTTTCTTTTCTTCGGATATATGCTACTGTCACTCATTTTATTCAAAATCAGGGAAAGCAAATGAAGTCAGGCAAATGTATTCTTTTGAATGCTTTACAGAAAGCTTGATTTATTTTCAGTGTAAATTACTGTACTTAGCTAATATTATTACTCTGTTTACTCCAAACCTTTGTTTTAGGCCTGCTTGACTGGTTGACTGGTCTCAGATGAACTCCCTTTTTAATTCTGTCCATCATTTCTTCAACAGCTTGTCTCTTCAGATCCGTGACTTCTTCACCTGTTCCAAAAATCAAAGAGCATATCACATTCCAGGTGTGAACTACAGAGAAATGGCACAAAGAAATAAACACGTTAAACAGACAGCCTCCTAAACAGCTTGCTTGCCATAAACAGCCAGTTACCATAATCATAAATTATTTCAATAATGAAACAGCATTTGCATATACAACATCATACTCTGTGCAGCAGGTCTTCCTACCTGTATGTGTGATGCATATTGCTCATGTACTGTCCAAATCCATGCTTTTTCTCACCTCTACTAAAAATGTAAATGATAAGTGTAAATACATAGGCTTATTTTTCTCCCCACAAGTGGGCTGTTCACAGGGTCTTCCTTACAGGACCACTATCTTAATCTTCCCCACCACAGAGAGGCACTGTACCTTACGCTGCATACATCTACATGGTGGCAGAAACCAGCAACCTCATCTCTAGCTATCAGGATGCTAGGTTCTGGATACAGCAGTACTAGCCGACAGCGAAGATTGCTAAACTGTCGCAAGCTCTTCACAGATAAAATGCCAGTCTACACACACTGGGGATCCAGCCCCGGACTTCGCAAACGCCAGACCCCAGTGCCTGCAGAAGTCTGGACAGACGCAGGGCCCAGATCCTGACAAACGCAGAGCTCCTGTAACTGTCCGGGAATTGCAAAAGCTCAGTGCTATAGGCGGAAGCACCAAGGATGGAAGAACACGGCCCCACTTCCACCGTGTCTCTTCACAGTGGCTCAGCAGAAACTGCCGCGGTTTCACTGACACGGGGCAAGCTGCTAATGCCCCACGGAGAGGCCTATGTGCAGCCTGTCAGAAGACAACCAAATGTGTCTCCTGTTTCATGGGGGTCCATTGCTGTAACAATACACCAACATCTCCGGCTGAACTGAAACCATACATTTAAAGAACACTGCATCGAGTTAAAGGGCAAAACTTAAATGCCATGAAAGGAAACAGTTGCTTTTTCAAGAGATTCAGTATCAGGACTGCAAAATGTTCAGATGAAATGGGAAGCTGCGACGAACCTAAACAATACCTGTTAACAACTTATCAGTGTTCTGGATAATGTAACAAAAGACACTTAACGTGCCATACCAAAAAAGGGGGTGAAAAAAAAGAGTACTAAAGCAAATACATGGAGAAATACAGCTGACGCTATTCAAAGCTGCAATATTGTACCTTATATAACAGGAATTTTAAATAGACTTTTGCTCTCTCACTTGTCAGGGTACTATTGATGATTCATAGAAACGCAGTTTCTGTATTGTAAGCCGATTCAACGTCAGGCTCTAATTTCACAAACAGGCTGTTTCAAATATAAAAGCTTAATTGGTGGTATGGGATAGAAACCACTCATTCTAAGTCCTTAACAAGGGTCAAAAGAAGCCTCAAGTTGAATATAATAACTAGGTCAAGAAAGAACTTTCCCCCTTTTTTATTTTTATTTTAAGAACAGCTCAACTATTAAGAGAAGAAGCAGTTTATATGTGATTGAAGAAAGGTCAGAACTGTTAAAGTTTGCTAATAAATAATGAAAGAATGGGATGTAGAGAACTTAGAGTGAATTTCATAGTATTTCCTGCAATCACTGTTTGTAACAGTCTCAGCAAAAAGGTGTAATCAAAGCATCCAGCACGCTTCAAGGTAAGGAAACTTGATAAATGAAGGCAACATAACTGAACTTTAACTGAGGGATAAGATTGACTCTTCATCAGAGATCTCGGTACAAGGTCACTTCTCTAATCATTTTACCCAGACCAACAGTTTCTGTCAGACTGGTAACCAGTTCCCAAAGACTCCCTAAGGGACCTGCACAACATTCTGTTTTGGTTTAGGTTTTCAGTATTACTGAAAGATTAGCATTACAGTCAACTCTGAGTGGTAATTTCATAAGACATGAATTGAGGGATGAAAACTAAAGCATTTAACAAACTAGCTCTGCGGAGAGGCTCTGGACAGAAGAAATCACAAACAAGAAGCCATTTGGAAGTTGGAAACGTCTCCGTGTTATCCTGTATACAACCTGCTCTCTGCCTAATGCTTGTTGTCTTCTGCCTCTCCCAGATAACCTGTGGAAGAGCAAAGCCCCGGACACACAGTAGCTGCAGCTACGTGCTGTAGTGTCTCCAGTGTAAAGGCACAGGTTGAGCCTCTCAGCGCTGCTGTAGTGCAATTACTACAGGCAGCACCAAACTGCCAGGGTGCAACTCGGCAAGCTGCAGGGAGCCAGTACAACAGCATGGGGCCTAAACAGAACTGTCCTCTTCTTCCTGTCCATCTCACCCAGCACATCACCGTACCCAGCTGTTTATCTTGTCAGATCCTCCTGTGAGCCGTAAGAAACATGACCACCCTCTCCCCAAGGGAAAAAAAGAAAGGTAAATTTTTCTGCCACATCAGCAAACGAAATCAGCTCAGTGACATATCTGATAAGCACGAGAACCAGAAGTAGGAAGATAAGAACTTTTTTTCAGTTACAGCAAGTGCTAGGTCTTCCCTTAAGGTGTTTAACCTGCAGCCTCAAAGATTGTTCATACTAAAATCCATTTCGAAAAAATAAATTGGATGCTGATCACCAGCTCAGCTGCGAGGGCATAGATGGCTACGACAGCTACTCAAGTTTGCTTGGGATCTCGAGGAAGCTTGGAGTACCAAAGCTACAATGCCACAGATGCCACTCCCTATCTCAGAGCACATAGGACTGGGCCGCAATCACACTTCTGGACTGCAAGGTAGATGAATATGCTTGGACATGGACAGCAGTTCTTAATGTCAACAATTATACGCATGTGCATCACCAGCTGTACCCACAGTTCGTTTTCACTGGCTTCATCTGCAGTACCTGGTGAATAATCCGCATGACCTGAGAAAGGATGAGCCATACCTGACTCCTGCTGAGGAGGTTTCTCCTTCTTGCTCACGTTGGTGTTGGAGTGAGATCTCTTGCGAATCATTGACATGAGAGACCTTTGGGGAAAACGAAACTGCAGATTGTCATTCTGTCGTGTACTACACACTGTCAGAATGAACTTGAACATGACACACAAACAGCTTGCTTATACCTGATTATACAGCTACTTACAAAAGACTCATTTAACAGATCTTTAATGCAGATGTGTGTACTGAATCACCCCCCACAATGCCTCCCATCAAAATGCACCAGAGATATTAATTTCTTTTGAACAGACATTAGGCACAAATCAAAACACTCCAAGATTTGAATATTAAAAGACAGTGTCTCATTGTGACACATGACAAATTGAAGCTGTTCCAGCATAATAAAAGGAAGGAAGAGCTGTAGATATTGAAGTATTATTCTCCAGAGGACACTTAAATATGGTGATCAGTATCTCCTCACCAACTCCAAGTTTGTAATCTTCTTACAGTGTCAAATAATTATCCCTTCACTATAGTCAAAACGTAAAAGTCCAGGCAAGATGATTCATCTTAAAGCCCAAGCATAAGCTCCTACGTGGATCTGATTTGTCAGTGGGACCTATCGCTGCCTACGGAACATCGCTTCTTACGGAGTGGAGCGACCTCCCCGACACAAAGGGTCAAAACTCTGTCCCAGAGCAAAGCAGCATCCAGTGCTCAGGCTCTGAAACCACCTCTATGCAAATAAACTTCACAGTGCCTGAAGGGAATACTCTGATTTAGCTGCTACAGGGCTTAAAATGAACAGTGTTACCTATTCCAAATAATAAAGGGCACAAACGTAAACAAAACAAAAAAACCTACAACACCCCCACACAGTTAATTCATGCTGCACATCGGTGAGAAAGAAGCAAGCAAGCCAAATGAGTTAACAGACATACAAGGAGCAAAAGATCAAACACAACTGTTCAGAAAATGTTTAGTGTGGACTTCTAAAATCAAAGATGCGTAAAGGGATGAATTCTCCCTAGTAATCATCTCTATTAATATTTTTAACACAATAGTTAACAAGACTCCTGTATGTAATTTCTATTGCAGAAGGTTAGAAAGTCTCACTGGAGTCCATTTATTTTTAAAACTAAGCAGCCAATATGAAGATAAGCTGAGTTCCTAAAATTAACTAAGAAATTAATGTGGGTCTAACGCCTGATACTTCATCTGTTGGTCAGCCTCTTTCATGGTCCTTTGCAAAAATCAGGCTTAATTTTCATAATTTCTCCCAAAACTACTTGATGATGGGGTGGTGATTTTCTGTTGGTTGTGGGTTTTTTTATTTTGATGTTTTGGTTTTTCTTTTCTTTTTAACTTATGAAAGCAATTGTAGGAACTCAATGGAGCCTGCATTTTCATCACCAGTATCCGACAGGAAGGGACACAGAGTAATCCAACATATCCTTTGGTTCAAAGGGGTTTTCTTAGCGGTAGATTTCAGACAAGCACTTCACAAGTCTGTAATTACAGCTACCAGGTGAACAGAAAAAAACAATCTCCTAAATTTAGAGGAGACAGGTATCCCTCCTCCTCCAAAGTCACAGTCTAGACAATTTGTTAGGCTTGGCAAGGCAGACACTGCTCAAAATTGGCCAGGGTGTTGGTCTGTTGGCAGGTGGGGCAGAGAGCCTGTCCTGCTGGTAAAGAGCTCAAGAAAGATGGAGAAAGCCTTTTTTTCTTTGAAGACACTTTTCCTGCTTGGATGCAAGCTCATGTAATGTATTCTGCTTCAGCAAAGCCTTAATCTGTGACGCCCGATTAAAGCACTTACCGTATGGGGTTGGGAGGAGGGGGAGGAGGCAGAGGAGGAGGGGGTGGCGGTGGAGGAGGTGGTGCAGGATTTTCAGACTGCTGTATTCGTTTTTGAAGTTCATCCACTGCGCAAGAGCAATAAAGCAAACTAAAGTGAGTTCTTGGTTTCTCACATCTGCTCTAAAAAACAACTCTGACGGTTTAAGATAAAAAGCTACTGGTTAACTAAAAGACAAACAATGAGACTAAACCACGCAATTGCTACAAAGTCCTATTTTCAGCAACATTTTCTACTAAGAACCGTGCCCTAGATGCACAGGATTCTCATTAAACCAGTTACCTCCAATCTGAGTTACTTTTTAAACTAAAGTGACGGTCTCCCCTCATACAAGATTCTTCCTACAAAATGACAGAGCAGGGAAAAGTCCATCACATTCCTGCTGTGGTCCATTTGAGAACGAACTAACAGAAGACGAGAGGAATGAACCATTTCAGCTTCCAGTCTTATCTCTGTGCTTTCCTGATGGACTTTGGTGTGGTTTTTCCCCACAAATATAGCCAGAAGTGGGTGGTGGGTGGAATGGATTCTTTCTCTCCTGTTTTTGTGTCAGATATAAAGTGTGGAAAGGAGTTTTCTGCACTTGAAATGCTGTCAAATGCAATTAACTCGGGAAGGCAGAAACAGAGGGAAAAAAGTCTTAAACTTCTTTTAGTTACAAAAATTCTTAGCAATTGCTTTTGAATACAGTAGGAATTATGGCAGAAGTACAAAATATGATTTCCAAAGTGGATATGGTTCTTTGTTCTCATAATGATGGATTCAAATTAAAATTACAATCTTCGATATTTACTTTGTGGGGGGAGCGGAAAATCAACTGAGTGACTTTAAATTCCAGGTACAATCTATATGCCAATAAATTCCTTCTGGAGGATAAATAAGCCTGGAAGGAAGGAATCTGCTGTGAAGGACAGATCTTTTCCAAGGCAGCTGAGAACAACTCATATGCCTGCCTAGGCATATTTTTAAGGCTCAGTAATGTAAAACTAATACAAAGCAGTCCTTCCAAGCAAGGCTGCTAAGAAGCTTAAAGAGAATCCTGCTCTTAAGGATACATTTCAGAAAAACATGGCTATACATGGAGTCTTGACTAAGGATAGGGACTTTGGCCTCCTCTGATATGGGCTCAGATGCTTTCCTGAGCAGGTATCATACTTAAAACAGCAACTGCTTAGGCCTTGGGCTGAACAGGGACTGAAAGCAAAGGCACTTGCAAACAAGCCATAGCCCCACATTTCCTATAGCGAGGCCACAGACACCAGGGGCCCTTTATAAAAGCAATTTTAAATCAAGAGCATTAGGTCAGAATTGTTCTCGTTGAATAGAAAGGATGCTGCAGACAAGCCCCATCCTGATCGATGTAACTGTATGAACATCTGCACTGCAACAGTTCTGCCCTCCTAAATATTCTGTGAATCTTTTCTTTGGGCATTATTTTAAATCTTAGAGACAGACACACACAGTAGCTAGCAAGACTGTTTCTTTCCTTTCAGTCACTTGACACGGAACAAAAATTTGACTACAAGAGATTTAGATATATAATTCTCATGGGTATGAGTCATAAAAGCCCACTGGATTGGTTTGGCTAACTCCCTTTGTATGGCTCCAAAGGCAGTACTTAGCTTTTTAATATCTGTTTAAAAGAAAAAAAAAAAAGGAAAAAAAAATGAGAAAGAAAAAAGAACCCTCTCCAGACCCTTTCACATCAATAGAAACTGTTTTCTCACATGTCAATATGAAGGGCTAAATCATGTCTTTATTTTCACTGGAGTTTTCTATTACAAGACTGTTAAATGATGGGTAGCTTGATAATTATGGGATGTTTTTGTATAACTCATACAATGCAGACTCCACAGTCTGATGATAAATCACTGTGCATCTTTGCAATTAAAAAAAAAAAGCAGAGTTATCCCATTTTATTTATTTTTAAAAATAGGTAAGAGGATACGTTTTGACTGAATACAAAGGGAGGTGTCTTTCACAGAGAAACCCCTTCACAGGTACATAGCCATCTGTAAGACTCAGGGCAATCTAACAACAGTATTTTTATACCTTACAGAAGCTTTACAAGCTTATTCTTTCGCACCCATTCTGGACATGACTGTTCTGTGGTCGAAGGCAGTTGCTGTACTTTGTCCTGTGAAGCACAGGTCTGGATCTCAGCTACACAAAAGCTGTTGCTTCTGGCGTCTCAAATGTAACGCATATCTTTCTATCAGATGTGCACCACTCAGCCCGCCTCATTGTACCTCTAAAATGAAAGTTGTTACACAATTTTACCTGAATGCTTTAGGTCTCTGGCTTTTTCTTCTGAGTTCTGACACTTAAGCTCTAGTTCCTTTTTATCTTCTTCCAAAAGTTCTAGTTGCTGTTTAAGACGACTAATCTCCTTATGCAGTGCTTGATTCTCTAGCTGCTCTTCCAATTCCTTGACCTGCAGTTGGCAAACAATTGCTTTCATTACAATAAAAAGTATTTGCTGCCCTTCCTTCTGACAAACAACCCATTAGGCACAGCTATTCCCAAAAACCTGATGTTATAGTATATAAGTGAACTACAACTCCCAGAAAGAGGACAATTTTTTAATGAGAGCTGGACAGATTTTTCTGAGAGAAGTCAGAATTTTCTATTCTGATCCTAACTTGTTTTCTGTTTTTTAGAATACACCTTTAGCTCCAAAGTACTTAAGCTATAAGATGTTCCCTTTTTTCTTTTTATAGAGTTTTTATCACATAATTAGAATTTAATTTCAGAACATTTCTTCATTTCAAGCATGAGAACATTGACATTTTTGTTCTCCTACTGTCTGCTTCCACTGACAGGTTGGTTATTTAAACTCCCTTGTCTCAACTCATGCAGATGCCAGCGGGTGAATTGAATCATAGAATCATTCAGGTTGGAAGAGACCTCTAAGATCATCAAGTCCAACCATCCACCCCACACCACCATGCCTACTAAACCATATCCCAAAGTGCCACATCTACACGTTTTTTAAACACCTCCAGGGATGGGGACTCAACCACCTCCCTGGACACCCGGCTCCAATGCCTGACCAAAACATCAGGTTTAGGGAACACCAGGTTTAGAGGTAGCATTTGGGTGCAGAGTAGCAATCACTTCCCAACTCCCTAAACATACACATTTTGCTCTAGACTTCAAGGAGCCAAAGATGCAGAGGTTTTCTATAAACTGGCAATTGTTCTTCCAAAATACTCACTCAGAAGCGTGTGAGATTACATATACTCTTAGTATTGCTGCACTGATGAAAGCACAGGAACTGTCTACCTATTCCTAGTGTTACTCTATTACCAGAGTTTTAAGAACAGGCCTCACAGCTACAGGAAAACTCATTTTCAGGCTTTCAAGTGAAGCAATGGTGATTTCTCCCAGTTAGAGATTGATCTAGTCAAGTATATATATACATATATATATATGTATATGTTGAGATCCTAGCACTGTAGATCCTATCACATCACTTTGCAGCGCTCACCTAACATTTCCCTGCTCCAGTACGTCTGGCTCTTTCCCATCCATTTCTTTAGCAAGAGACCAGACTACTAATGTGAACTGCCTACCTCTCACCTCCTGGTGGTCTTCGTGGTCTTCTTCGCTTATCCCCCAAAATACCCTCAACATGCAAAATATTCTCCTGTCACCTCTTCTTCACTTAATGGAACTTCATGCAATGCTTGTAATTAAGCTTGTGCTTTACTGGCATCCAGAAAAAAACACTTGATTAAATCAGAGCCCTCAGGCTGAAAAACCTTCAGGTTTTGCACTCATGTCATACCAGTGACCAAGAAAAAGGGAATCACAGTCTTCTCTGATATTCAGTTTTTAGATTGTAAACTCTTCTGGGGGAAAAGATCTCAAATAATTCTGAACATAACAAATACATGACACTCCTTAAATTCAGGAGGCTTTCAAAGACTTTGGCATGATCGTTTTACCTTTTGTTGATGCTGAAGCCTCTCTTCTTCTAATGTATGGGTTAGCTTAGCATTGTCATCCAAAGCCTTCAAAAGCTGTTGATCAGGAGCAGAATTTTGCAGAAGCAACTGACTTTGCCTTTTCATCTTGTTTTGTTCAATAAACATCTGCCAAAACAAAACCCACCCCCAACAAAAACAATAGTTAAGCATAGTCTAATGCTATCCTGGAAAAAAAGGCAATTGGGAAGAAAATGAAGACGTTAACATCTAGTTAATACGGTAGAGACAGAGGGGAAGAAGGTGAGAAGGAAGGGGAAAGGAAGGCTGAGAGCAAAATTTGCAAGAGCTAAGCTCACACCGACAGCAAGCAGGTGTCTGCTGAGGGAGCCACCCTGCTGCACCTCAAGTACCCACACGTTGGCGGCATTCAGGATTTAAACGCATCTCTGAATTTTGTTTCCTGGAAATAGGAACAATCTGATCCCTATTCTCGGAGCTCTGGAGACATTAAAAGAACTCTCGGTGGAGGAAAAAAGGTCTATGAATTCACAAGCTATCTCCTCAAACACATCTGCAAGCCTTGGCACTAACCCACTTATTTGAGGGTTACCTGGATAAGTGAATGACGGAGTGTCTTTGGGAAACAAATTTCAGTCCATGTTTGCGTAATCAGTGTATGCACTTGCCCCAGGAAAAGGCATTTCAGGGCAACTTCAGCCTTTTACTTTACTGCTTGGTTTTTTTCCACTTCCCCAGTTATACTTCTGATGCAGGGAATGGATACATTGTGGGGGGGGAATAATCAGACAGTCTAGAGACATGACTGATAAAAATGTCACACATTTCTCTAGGTTTCACCTCAGAACAGCAGAGGCTGTCAGCACAGGCAGTTTCCCTAAGAGAGATCTGCTCCTTCCAGACTGTTTAGGAACTTGGAAAAAAAAGATTGCTTCCTGCCAAAAAAAAATTCCTAGTGAATTTATTCTGCATCTTGACATCTCTTTCAGGTAGAGGGTTGTCCCCCAGGCAACAAGGGTTTCCACACCTGACAACCTCAGCTGTGCCTGTTCTTACAGCAGAAACAGGGACTGGGTCACGCTGAGGTTTCACATGAGCGTGCACAGGTCAGCAAAGCATGCCGCCTACGGCAGGAGAGCAGAGAACAGCCTGAGAACGCAGACACTCCCTCTGACTGTAAAAACACTGTTGTTCAGCACAGAAAAAGAAAGAAGTTATTTTAAGAACAAACTATTAGAAATACAAAAGTTCCAAGAGATCCTTTCAGGTTCCCATACTATTTATTCACAAACCAAGATTACAGATACAACATGTGGTTTCTTCCCATCCAGTGCTACTGCAATGCTACACGATTTATTTATTTTATTTAATATAATTGAATTTTAAAGAAACAGCAGCTGATGCAGATTTGTGGCAAGCATTCCACCACTTCAACCGAGTCTTCTTAGCAAGCAACTCTCCCTGTAGCTGCACCCACGGACCGAGCAGCCTGCTGACCGTGCTGAACTTCTCACTCACAACGCAGCCTGCTTGACCCTGCGTGCCAACAAGAGTCAATTGATGCGGCCTTAATACTAATAAAACCTACAACGAACACTTCACTGGGCAAAGCTGTGCCATGGGGGTAGGCAAGAAAGGACTGGAAGTATTCGGTGAAGAGGAAACGATGAATACAGGCTCTAATACTCTACCTTGTTATAAATTTATGACAATACACAGGCCACTGTGGCGTGGTGCAGATGTGCAGTGGACATCGGCTCCCTGTCCCAAAATTCTGCCCATCAAAGCAATTACGCTTCCGTTACCTTACGCTAGCAGGGCTGTGGCAAAAACAATTCACCGGCAAGAGAAGTTCAGAATCAAAGGTACCCACCCCGAGCTGCAAAGTTTTGCCTTTGTGTTGCAACTCATCTATCTGATTGACATTTTATCTTCTTAAAAGACACAGCATCTTTGAAACATCATACTTGAGAAAGGCCTCTAAATCGCTGCTAAAGAACTCAGTGCTGTCTCAAAGCCCCCTGCTTTCCTGTTAAATCAGTCAAAAGTTATTTAACCCTGACAGAAACAACACCTCTCTAGAAGCCACCCTTAGCAAACACCACAGTTTACCTACTGTGAACTTTCAGAGCAAAGTGAAAACCTGGGTTTCAGTTTTTTTGGAATCTGAAAAAGAGTTTGAGGTGATAATTCCAATTTTTTGTTCCCTGGGTTTCTGCCACTAAACCCAAAAGAGCAGAGTTGTTCCAGCCTGAGGGAGCAGAAAGCTGCCAAAACAAGAAGAAATCAAGTAAAGCAACTTGATTTCTTCAACGTGAGCAGATACTTCACCAAATGTAGAAAATTCATATTCATTTTGTTTCATGCTCCTCTGCAACAAAATGAAAAAAATCCTCTTGAAGAACTGGGTGAAAACCTTTTCATTTAGAATTTTCCCAATGAAGTCCTGCATTTTCATTTAGCTTTTTGAATCGCTTTCACAACACTGCAAATACGTTCCTGTTTACAATATCTGTGAAAGTGTCTTCACCACAAAAAACTTTGTCGCTTATAACTTAGTGCTGCAATCAGATACACAAGAACTGATTTCTCATGGGGAGTCCCATCCATTTCAGAAGTTACTTACGCGTACATCCTTGCAGTACCAGCATATTCCAAGCAGAAGAGACAAAACTAGACAAGATGGTCGTGGGACATAAAGCAGAAAGAGAGCTGGTGATGAACTGACTGCAAGTTTTTGAGGGGTTGCTCTGTGTGTTTGACACGGGGCAAGAAAGATTCTTAGAAATTAATTCTAATTTAAAATTAAAACAATCACTCACTGCATCATCAGAGCAGAAACCTGCCTGCACAACCCTGAATATTAATTAAAGTGACTGCTGAAAGGGCAAAACAGCTACTAACAGGATTATTTGGACTAGGTGGAATTTAACCAATTGATGGATTAATTCCGACTTTGCCACCTGCTAGAAAATTATCTGCAGAGTGTCCCAATCAATGCTAGCAACCAAGTGGATGCTGGAGGAATCTACTGAAACCACAGCTGCAACTAAAGGCAGACCACAAAGGACAACAGTTTGCTTACATCTACCATTTTCATTTACAGAATCTCCAAGCGTTGTGCAAACCAACCACCTATATTTCCCTCACGAGTTTACAAACAGAAGCTCTGAAGTGCAGGAGATCTGAGTCTTGGCCACTTTTTATCAGCAGAGTTTGCACAAGAATTGTGGAAGGGGAAAGATAAGAGGGTGAAATCCTGAAAAAACCCAGTTTTTCCCTTGACCTTAATGGGGCCACACCTCACCCTCAGACCCCTGCTCTAACCATTACCCTGCAGAACGCTCGGTGCAGCTGGTTTTTGTTTACAGCAGAGCTGAAAAAGGAATTCTTCCTCATTGAAAAAGTTAGAAAGCAACTCTGTTAGTGTCAAATCCCTGGGAACTTCGATTGTCATTCCAGTAGCATTCAGGGCATAACTGGATGCTTTCCAACTAACTCCTCTCTCAGGGCCACATGCCTATAAATATCTGAAGATGGAAAGAGATGAGTGCCCAGACAGCTAACATCCAGGGCAAGGAGGGCACAGGACAAGACTCTCAACAACAACAACAAAAAAACCACCAAAAAACAAACTGAGATGAAGTATGGAAAACCAGAGCGATGGGTTTCTGGCAATGCGCTGTGACCTTCATAGGCTTCCTCCTTCAGAGGAGCCAAAGACTAACCCTAGCTGGATTTTCAAACCGCCACAGAAAACTGAGCAGCATGATCATGAAAAAGGACATATGTGTAGTAACGGGCAGCCAACAGTCACTCCTTTCTCTCTAGATGATTCACAATATTTTATCGCTAATAGTTCTTGTTAAGACTTGCATAAATTTTATACTAATAAAGACACAATAGAGTTGCTTTAGTTATTTGGCTAATTTCCAGACAACTTTTGAAGAGACTATTTCTAAAGAGCTACAAGATATAGGATTAGTAAATTTTGTGGCTTAAAACAAGAGGTCTAATTTACTCAGAATGGGGGAACTGGAGTAGATGAGTTAACCTTATTTCTTGTCCATCGTTTGCTTCTTGCTACAGAGGTGCTTGGAGAATGTATTTTGAGTGTGAGAAAACTGAATCCCCATCAGCACTGTGACTTCCTTAAAAACACGGTATTATTTATTTTACCAGCCTGTTCTGTACAAAAGCATTTGGCAAACTACAGTACTCATTCTTCACTTATGAGACAACTGCCCAAGGAGGGTGAAAAAAAATCTCTGTTGTTACTTCTTTCTTCATTTCCTGCAGTTAACGCTTTTCTTTTTGCCATGGTAGAAGTATAGTGATCCATTCTATAACGCTCACAGCATTACAGCATTTAGACACCATCTAATATATTCAGAAACAGATCATACACCACATGAAAAAGGAGGAAACCGCTTCACTGTTTTTCCCCAATAGATTAATTGCTTGAACAAAAAAAGAGAAGGAGAAGAAAAAAAAAGAGAGACCAAAGAGCTAGTTTCCTAGAGCATACATCTGTTGCCATTTCACAAGCCTGTTCTTGGGAGAAAGCTTGATGAAACATATTAGTGTTACATCGTGCTTCAAGAGTGGTAACATTCAAGCTCAGGAGAATCCAAGTACAAACCACTTATCATGTCTCTTTAATTATTATTTCCAGTTTAGTCAGCTGGACTGGAAATTAATTGCCTCCAGATACCAGTTGCTGTTGAACTACCCTTGGTAATGCAGACAGCATGGTACTTACAAGCACAGAGTTGCTCTATGAGTGCTGCTTTTGCAGTATTCACCCACAGATCATAGAATCACAGAATCGCACCATGGTAGGGGTTGGAAGGGACCTCTGTGGGTCACCCAGTCCAACCCCCTGCCGAAGCAGGGTCACCTACAGCAGGCTGCACAGGACCTTGT
>Ga0065711_1028897_pt1 | contig 38639 bp, 23 predicted proteins | sample Hoacrofraction12_FD_59098 | JGI IMG/M metagenome (GOLD analysis project Ga0065711, IMG submission 59098) | Hoatzin crop microbial communities from Cojedes, Venezuela - Epithelial fraction 12 v2 (version 2) | ecosystem: Host-associated > Birds > Digestive system > Esophagus > Crop | place...
ACCACTCATCCAGCCCACACTTCCTGAGCTTCCCTAGGAGGATATCATGGGAGACTGTGTCGAAAGCCTTGCTGAAGTCGAGGTAGACAACATCCACGGCTCTCCCTTCGTCTACCCAGCCAGTCATGTCGTCGTAGAAAGCTATCAGATTGGTCAGGCATGATTCCCCTTTATGCCAGTTCTTTATGGTCCCAGCACGTAACTGACAAAGAATGGAAGACTTACAATTTCTATCACATGTTCACCTGCCAAAATGCATATATGCCATATATTTGCAGTGTGTTGTTTATGCTTTGCAATATTTGCCAGGCACAGCTGATCAAGAGTCTTTGAGCTAGTTGAAAGCGCATTCCCCAGCACCAGCTAGCTTCTGTATGTCTGCAGAGACAATGGGAATTTTAGCTTATTTCTGGACTGATCTCCATCTTGTTAGATCAAGACAAACGGTCTAAACTGTTCTGGGAAACAGACTTGATTTGTAGTATGACTCTTAGGAAGCTTGGGAGGAAAACCAAACTGGCCGTATTCTTTAGTAGCTGATTTCAGCAAGATTGTGTATAAACTTTTTAAAACATTGACATTAATATGCATGCATGGATACTCCATAAATTCACTTAAATAAAGGGGTAGAGGGGCATGAAATATTCTGTAAGTCATGGAATGACAGAGCCACTATGGAAGTTTAGCCAATATATGCCTGAAAGCTGCGTGTAAAGCAGCCAGATTTCTTTTGCTAATCATTTTAGCTTTGCCTGTAGGTTTTGAGATTGTTAACAGCAAAATATATCTGGACCCTTTCTATCAACATTTCGACACGGTCTTTGTTATAGAGGCAGAGATCAGAAAGTTCGTCTGGATCTGTGTTTTCCATTCTGGCAGAAGATAATGCCAGGTAATTGCTTGTTCTTGCTAAGTGCTGCAGCAGACCATTTCATATCCTCGCTGAAGTATCTGAATTTTTTCAGGGAGAAAGGCTTTTTTGAACTTTTCCTTGATAAGAAAGAAAACGAAGAGAAGGAGAAACTTTTCTTCCTTGTCCTCATTGAGATAACAGTTTTTCATCCTGGAAGTCTCTTTGACTCTGTCCAATATGACTGAAGTAGTGCTGATAAGGTGGATCAATAACTGCATGAAAGGAAAGAAAGGTTGTGCAATATCTCCAGCCTGAGGAAAACAAAAAATAAATACTATTTATAAGAAAAGGAATTTTCATGTATGCTTGGCTATCAGAATGTTCAAGCAGAACTGATAAACAGTGAGATTTCTTTACTGTGTTGCTTTTCTCAGACCGCAGTTTGTTGGTAGAAAATGTAAGCTAAAATTGAAGGGAATCTTTGCTTATATTACATTTTGCTAATATATTTATATTCTATTATATAACTGACATACCAAAAGTCAAACACTTCCTAATTGTGCATGATATCCATTAAAATAAAGTTTGTCTTCCTTCCGTCCTTTGCCCTGAGTGATCCCTTCCAGCGTGAACGTCTTGGATGAAAACAGTAACATTGTATGTGAATAGGGGAAGGGGAAAAAAAGGTAAATCCATGACTTGGGTTCTGCCTGCCGCAGCATTGCAGTCCAAATCTACTGCATAAAATTAAATACATCCAAGAAATGCACACCTGCTACTGTGAAGGCTCTTTTGGACAGATGGAGGAAACAAGCCCCTCCGTTTTTATATTTACCAGTAAAGCACCTTCTCATTGCTGAGCTTTTCTAGCACCTGCAGTACTCCTTATACCAACAACAACCTGTCAGGGTGGAGGAGTTGTGAAGGGATTGTACCTAGTGTCTCTGGAGACAGGTGTGTTCTCCTGGCCCTAACTGGGATAGGTGGGATGGCGCAGCCGGGGAGTGGAAACATTTGTCCAGTAAACCGTAGTTGCACAGTGAACCTTCACTTCATGGGGAGTTAGATCTGTAACTACAGAAGTGTTATTTTATTTTATACCTGACCAAAAGCAGACACAGACTATGCTAATGACAAATTAGCAGCTGTAAGAACACTTGATCCTCTCTGCATCACGGGTAGCAGTCAAAATCACAAGCCAGATAGATTTTTCATTTCTAAGCAAGTTTGAGTGAGGTTGTATCTGCTGCGTCCTGTGACTTCAGAATGCTCTTCTTTCTGGGTGCAGACACATAACATTTAGAAAAAGGAAAGCAAAAAATGCAATTGAAGACACAATCACATACTTTACCTTGCATGTCCAACAAAGGATGATCAGAAAGAGGAATCTGACGCCAAAATCTGGATTAAAATATAGAAATTTCCTTGGCAACGAGTGTGACCTTCCTCTCTCTGTGCTCTTTCTGTGCCTGTTATTCTTCACTATAAACAGGAACCATAGTAACGCATCCACCTGCTCTTATTTTATTACTGCCAATTGTTTTAACTAAACAAGAAAGCCACATAGTGTAAATTGTTATGGGCAACAAATACAGCCCAGCTGTACCGTTAATTTTAATGAAGCAAAAATAAAAACTCCCTACTGTTGGAGTGACATGTATTCTTTTTTTCTAGAGGAAAGGTGGAGAGTACTTAGAGGGGGCTCCCTCCTGCCATCCTGATGGACCTGTTGGCTGTTTATTGAAAATCAGCTTCATTCCATATGTTCATCCCAACATTATTGACACAAGACTGGTGTGCTGAGGGAAGTAAACCCACACAAATTCCTAGCAGATTCCGTTAAAGAAAATCACAGCAATTACTTTTAACTTTTCCCAGTTTCAGAAACATTCCTAATTTCAGAGAGATTTCTTATGTAGGCATTTCCCATCTGGTGGAAACTAAGCCCCAGATCTAATCAATGAACCCTCACCAGTCAATTCCACAATGAGCTTTTTAAACAACCCTTTGAAAGCAGAAGTGACTTGTGGGTTATTTTTGTCAGTCTCCATAATTCCTTCACCTTCTGTGACCTGACTCAGCTTTAACTATTTCATACCTTTACTGAATATGAGTTACTATATGTGAACAATAAAGTGTTCCCTGGGCTGACCTGTTTCAGACTTTCTGCAAAGTCAGGCTTGTGAGGTTTCTTTGGTTCATGTGGGTCATTTTTCAAAGCAGTGTTTAGAGCCAAAATGCATAGAGGCTCTTTTTAAAGTGAAACCACAGATTCTGCTGAACACCTCACAAATCTGAATGCAATGCACTGTGGTTTCAGTGTGCTGCCTCTCTCCTGCTCTCCTAATTCCTCTGCCTGTTGCAGTACAAACTCCCAAGGGCACCACCAGTATCAGCAGTAACCCTTGTACCGAAACAAATTTCTGAAAACTGTTCACAGCTAACATGACTACACAAAGTAGTAGTAGGTTGTTCTCAAGTCCTTGGAACCTGTGATGTTAATTACGAAAGCTGTTCTCATGTAGTTTTTGGTAGAAATGTTTTCTTTATCACCAAAGTATGTATTTATTGTAAATCATTGAAATAGCTGTATATGAACTCATATAAAATTCAGTCTTTTATTTCAATGAATATACTTTATGTATGTACATGAATATACTTTATGTATGTGCTTTTGTGTGTGCATGCATGGGTGCACACAGAAGTACAGAGAAAGCTTAGGAAGGCTGATTCTTTTGAGACCATGGAAAACACCCCCGTGAGACACGATGTGTATTGCAAAGCCTGAACATCACGCTTCTGATGTTTTTTGACCTTCTGTTCATAGCATCTGAAGTACCCAAATTTTGGAACTGCCATGTGTGTTTTGGAGCGCGTCTCTTGAATTTAAGTGAATGAATACTAGAAATAGACCGTGAAATTAGTCACTGAACTTCTTTAGTTGTGGTTGAGCATTCCAGTGCGGTCTTCAAGCACATCTCAAACTTTCTCTTAATTTCTGCTCATTTCTTAAATATGCGAAGATACACTGAATACAATAGGAGTTGGTTTACAGATCTGTGAAATGTCGGATTTTGTGAAGTGCCAGCAGTATTTACACATCCATGTGTATACCCATTTCCAGAAAATGTGTCTCTGGTCAGAAAGGTGGAAGGAATTAAGGCATTGTCCAATCTAGGTCACCTATTTTCAGGCAGTGGGGTTTTCTAAATATACAGCATTGTCTATTCAAACTCTGACAAATGTGCATTATAATTATTATATACTAGATTCCATTACCCTGTTGTGCAAGATTTGACAGCAAATTGTGTGAAGACCAGAAATAATATCCTTAAAACCTGCAAACATAGCCCGTTAGCTTTTCTTACAGCACTGTGAAACCTGGGTGGCCTTTACAGTGCCTTTTAGAAAAACAAAGACCATACACTGGTCAGAATAACTCAATAGTCTTGTTTGATATTTTTTTAATTTCAGACTCAGTAGGAATAAGCATTGTGCATGCTAGCCTGTATTATTTGGTTCTGAGTAACATTGTTGGCAAGAACATTTGCCAGGTATTGTACAATGGTTACTGTTTCCTCAGCAGTTGTCTTTGATGGCTCTCCATGCAGCACAGTGCAGGGCCGTGCAGAGCTGAGTGATCTCTGAGCTGGTTTGGAACAGAAAAATAGTAACCAACAGTTCAGCCAGGCTAAGAAGTCCGACAGTGGGGCTGATTTTAAACAAACTAGGTCAGGTATCTTTGTGATGAATGATTTTGTAACATGTAAAAAGCACTGTTGGTTATAGAAGACTTCGGGGCTTGCTTTGTGTGGGATCATATCTGTACTAAAGAGATTAAGCCATAAAAACATAAGAGATACACTACGAGGTCAAACCAATGGCCCCTCTAGCCCCGCTATCCTGTTTCAGAAAGGATTTTATGAAAAGTGCACAGGCCCATCCACTTTCTTTGATCTGTTCCCTTTGTACTTCACCAGAGGCTGGAACTGTTGTATAAGCAATGTCAGAGGGTACATCGCTACCATGTCTAATTACAGACCTATTGTCAAGTCTGTTTAGCAAAAGCGTAGGTGTTGACGCTGCACAATGCTTTATTTCTGTCTGTAGGCAAAGACCAAGCCATTCGGAAAAAAAAACCAAGCCACAAAACCCCCTTTTATCTCTGCAGAAAGTTTTATGTTCCTAAACAAGTGTTTGGATTTTTTTTCTGGATAGTTGGTTGCTTAGTCATGAGTGACTCAAAAACACCCACGCTCAAAATAAATAAGAACAAAAGGAAATGATAGCACTGCACTGGTCCCTGAGAAATTCAGGGACCAGTCCTTTACAGATCACACCTCTCTGCCCCCTCTACTCAAAAGCACCCCAGTCAGCCTGGGCTGCAGACCTCAGTGACTTTACCCTCACAGATTTACCCGTCAATTCATTTTGCTTCCTACCAAAAATGCAGAACAAAACCTAGGATATGTTTGCTTATTATGTTACAGACATTATCTTCTAACAAGAGGATATAGCAGAGATGCCTCTTGCAAACATTATAGTAATGATTCAGCCTTCCTGCAGGCTAGTTTAGACAACACAAAATTTACCTGCGCTTTAATGTTATAACAGATTATTAGAAAAGATATTATTAATCAGGATTCAGATGTTTTTCTGAAGTAAAATGTTGTGTTCCTTTTTCAAGTTATGCAAGTGAAGTATGCGTAGCAAAGAAAGAATATAATTTATTAGGTGATATTTTGAAAAAGGCAGGATACTATTACATATTTACTACTACATGTAAGAGGAAAAAAGAATTTTCGGTGTTTTTTAAATAGCACTGTATGGGACATTTGAAGACCCTTCTTGTATTAGAACTTTAAAAATAAGAGATTAAACTTCTTAGTTAAGAAGTCTGTTCTTCAGGGGAGTTTTCTTAAATGTTCACATTCGTAACTGTATAAGAAAAACATAAAAGTTACAAGAAATTAGAGTGGAAATATACATCTTTGCAGTTTTCAATTTTCCAGACATGCTTAGAACTCACCTGGAAATAGCTTTTCAGATGATCAAACAAAATATTGATCATGAACTCATTCCTTTTCTTTATCACTTAAACCAGAGAGATATACATACGGTTTTTCCATGCTGGTACACTAATCTTAATCAAAGAAAACTGGAAAAACAAAGCAGGAAATTACACAATAAGTGATGGTTCTAGAAAGGATTGCACTAAGTGACATTTTCATTACTTCTGTGCAGACTACTCTATAATCTATAATATTTTACACTATAAATTTATGTGCAGTATTGTTGGTAAACATTTTCCCTTAGCTTTCTCTCACTAAAGCAGATATATTGCTAGTTTCCTGAAAAATTAATAAAATTTTTCTGTATTTGTAGCACAAATGATTTTGTAGCACACCTTTTCAAACCTCACTGCAAAAGAAGAGAAAAAAAAATCTGAGACTCACATGTGGGAGTGAATATATACCTTGAATTTCAGAAATTATGAGAAATCACAAAACTCAATCTTCCTTTTGAAACTGTTGATCTTTTCAGTTAGTGGAAGTCTCTTTAAGGGTGTATGGAAGGAGTCTCTGCTCCTCTAAGGGTACGTGGTGAAAGAAGCCATACGCAAGAACACACAGAGACAAACCTGAGGGACACGTGAGAAGGGAGGTGGTGAGGACAAGTCTGCTCAGTTACACTCACTGATAAGGATATGCAGGGTGTGGGAATGTTTATTTTTCAGCAAGATTATCTGACCTTGCTGATAAGGAAAGGGAGGGATGCAAACGCACGGAGACACCAAACCTGACCGAATAATGTTAACAAAGACAATAATCAGAAACAAACCTGGCCAGGTGCACTAATGGATGGGCTATCAAGAAATGGCAGGCAAACCTGGACTTTGCAGCAGCCAAGGATGCAAACCTGGGGCTCCAGGATGTTGGAGGGGGTTCTGGGGGACTGTGCCAACTGGTGATGCAATGTTTAGGGAAAGGGGATCAGGGAGAAACAAAAGGACAGGGGTAGACAGAAAGGGATGTAAAAAGGGCTGTTCAAATGTAAAATGGAGCCGGTCAGTACGCTTGTCTGGCTGAGCCCTGTGCCTGGTCACCGCACTCTGTCCTATCATTTCCTTAAATCCTTTCTTGACTATCTCTGTGTGTAACCTTCTCCTCTGTCCCATGTGTGAGTGCTGCAAGGACTAAGGGCCAGCTGCTGGGAGGACTGGGGGGACTGGGGAGACTGGGCCAGCAACTGGAGTCAGAGCAGAGGCGTGGGTGCCCCTGACTTGTGGTGTCAGCTGCCAGAGTGAGTGGGGTCTCCGTGCCAGATGCTGGAGTGAGTGGCATCTCCGTTCCAGCTGCTGGAGCGAGTGCGGTTTCTGTGCCAACTGCCGGAGCGAGAGGGTCTCTGTGCCAGCTGCTGGAGCAAGTGAGGACTCCATACCAGATGCTGGAGCAAGTGGGGTCTCCGTGCCAGATGCTGGAGCGAGTGGGGTCTCCGTGCCAGATGCTGGAGTGGGTGGGGGTCTTAGCTGCTGGCCACTGGGGAATGGAATCATAGAATCATTAAGGTTGGAAAAGATGTCTAAGATCATCAAGTCCAACCGTCAACCCAACACCACCATGCCTGCTAAACCATGTCCTGAAGAGCCACATCTACACGTTTTTTGAGCACCTCCAGGGATGGTGACTCCACCACTTCCCTAGGAAGCTGGTTCCAATGCCTGAACACTCTTTCAGTAAAAAAATTTTTCCTAATATCCAACCTAAACCTCCTCTGACGCAACTTGAGGCCATAATGTCTCGAAATCAGCTGCTGGGGTGACTGATGTGCATGAGGCGAGTGTGGGTAAGAGGGGCTGGGGTCAGGGCAGTGTTGTTGGATGGAGAGAGAGGCCACGATGACATTTGATGGGGGGATCTGCAAATGTGTGTGTGCTTAGGGGTGGGGAGGGGAGAGATAGAGAGGGAGAGGTCAGTAGTGACCTTTTGTCTCTGCCAGCCAAGGAGGAGGAGGAGGAGGAGGGGACTGTGCTTGTGTTTCACCTGAGCCCTGTACATGGGTGCTGTTACAGGCAGAGCCTGGTCTGTGGCAGTCTGTGTGACTGGACACGTCTGTGTGTCTGAAACACATGTGTTCAGCTTCACCACTGGTTGAACCTGCAAACGGGAAAGCGTCAGCCGCATCCCTCAGCCTGGGCAGGGGCAACAGGTCCCTGGGCTGGGCTCCAGTGGCCACAGTGGCTGGAGGAGGTGGCCACTCCTAACTCCGTAGCAGTCTCCTTTACCCCTACCTCAAAAAAAAGTCTTGGCTTTCTGTTCCTTTTATTGTATGATTTTCCCAAACTCCAACAGATTTATGAAAGTTTAGAAGTGTGTATATATTCTCAGCCACTGACGTGGATGAACCAGTATCATTTTTATCCACAGAAAGTCAACTGACATTTTTTTGCTGTTCCAGAATATCAACTTGATTAGCTTGGAAAGATAATTATTAGTTTTCTGAATACTTGCAAGGAAAGAAAAAAAGAAAATGAGATCTTGTTCTTGTTACAGAGCTAAAATGTTTGAAAAATCACATAGAAACTTCCTTTGATGCTAACATACCTTTTTGACATGGTATTGTGATGTCTTAGAATATAAACCATGTGTGTGGGTCTTGGGCAGATGATATACCCAGATTGCACACTGATACGGAGTTGAGTGTGCTCTAGGAAAAATTGTTTCACTGAAAGGGTTGTCAAGCATTGGAACAGGCTGCCCAGGGAAGTAGTTGAGTCACCATCCCTGGAGTTATTTAAAAGACTTGTAGACATGGTGCTGGGGCACATGGTTTGGGCGTGGACTCAGCATTGTTAGGTTTATGGTTGGACTTGATGATCTTAAAGGTCTTTTTCAGCCTAAAGGATTCTGTGATTCCAACTTTACTTCTGGAAGTCAGAGGTTTCTTTAGTGTGTCACCCTTTCCAACTGAAAAGGTTACCCTGAGAAATGGGGTACCATTTGGTTAAGAAATTTGTCCACATGTCAAAGAACCATTCTGTCCTTTGGCCTGGGGTCACCTGGGGGTGCTAGACTGCACAGTTTCTTTCTGAGTCCCCCTGGGGACAGAGTGACCTGGGTATTCTCCACTGAAAGTTGACCTGACTGAGGGCATGAGTCTGCTCAGACTGCTGGCAATAAGCTGAGGAGGTCGGTGCCCAAGTGAATGCCCAAGAGAGAGCTCTGCAAAAAATTGGTGAAGAGATCTGCCCTGCCACCACTGTGCTGTGCAGCCAAGGGCGGCTTTTTGGTTTCCAAGGGTTTCTGTATTACTTCTGTACTGAGGTGAGTTTCCCTGTGAGAAAAGAAAATAATTTCTCGGGAATGATTTTCTCAAGAAAATCAATCGAGGGCTTTTGGAAGCTGTAATGGTTTAAGTGAAAGTATGATTGAACATTTTCTTGTCCTTTTGAGTCTCCCTTAATGTTAAATCAATTGAAGTTATTAGTGTTCTCTGTACCATGTTAACATTAAGGCTACCTCAAGGTTTCCACTTTGTTCCTCAGTTGTTATGAATAGCAGAGTTATTGCTACTTTTGGAGTATGTTGCAGTAGTATATCAGTATTTTTGTTCATGTATGTGTTAACAAATGCATACAGGTACTAGCATTGGTGCAAGATTTCACAACGCTATTTGGAAGACTCCATGCAGCAGAAATAGGGTCTGAGGAACATATTGAACATATTTTAACCTTTTTTTTAAAAAAAAGTGATTATATGGCTATATTTCACAGCCGATGTCCCAAAGCAAATTAAAGCCAATGGTAGTCTTTCATTGACTTGCATTTTAAATGCAATGAAGTTCTTATCCAGGTACAAAACCATCACTGGGAACAAACTTTGTTGATTGACTTTATTCTCTTAAATTGGAGAAATATCAGGGACTTAAGTAACTAAAACACCACAGAGAAAGTAATATGATATCACTTTCATCTAGCATTTTTTTTCTCATGTAGAAGAACTTCAGGACAGATTAAGTAATGCATCATGTAGATGACCAATATCGTGGAGAATGAATGGAAATGTTGAGATTAATTATGCAATAGTGAAGTGGAGGCTCACAGGATGAGATTTATTTATGGAAATTTCCTCAAATTAACTCTATCAGATTGTGATTTGGTTGCTGGTTTATTATCTTTTTTTCCTATTGTGCCGTGAAACTAATATTGGGTGAGCTATGCTAATTTGCAGGGCTCGTGCACTTGGTCTTGTAATACTGTCACTGCAGGAGAAACAGTCACTTCCCAGTCAATGCAGAGTGCAAAAGTAGCAAAAGTTGCAATGGTTTGTCATCCTGAAGCAGACTCAGAGAAAATTCATTTCCATGTTTGCAGCACAGTCAACTGCTATTATCAACTATTGAAAAATTAATGTAGTACTATGCATAATCCCTTATGACAGAATCACTTGACAGTGCAGTTAAGGCCTCCTGAAGTACTTACTAAAAAGGTTTATACATAACACGTCATGGATTTTTTAGACTAATGCCTAAGTAATCTTTGTGTTTACAAGGCAGAAAATTTGTTCTAGACTCTAAGAGGAAATGCCTACCTCTGTGGTGGTTTTTACCACACTTACTCACTGTTGAATGTTACCTTATCCAAACAACCCCAGGCAGTTACTTACTGTAAAAGTTGCTAAATCACTGACAGACCCTTTCTTTAGGGCACAGCTTATTATTTCTAACAAAAACAATGGAGTAACACAACACAAAGCTATTTCTTAGACTAAAACAGACTTTAGAGGCTCAAAGTCCTTCTTTTTGGCACATCTACTACCCTCTTCTCCCATGAACTAATGATCTTCTCCTGCAGTTTCTTCATCTGGGCTCCTCCAGTTATTTGTTTGTGCAGCCTGAGGCCCCTTTTAGGTCTCAGGTGTATACAAGGTCCATCTGCCTCAGCAGGTGGGTGCTTTGCACGTTTCGTATGGCTACACTACGGTCATTTGGCTTATGTAGGGTAAGCTCCTGTTCAGCATTAGAGTCAGGTTTTCAGTGAGTAGTAAAATTAAAACCATTTTTTTAAGGTACCATGCAATATAAATGTGGCGAATCTGGTCCTTGAGCCTAGTAGCATAAAGCTTTTTTTTTTCCTGGCAATAACCTGTGATTTCCTATCTTCCTAAAAATAAATGATAGCAAAGATTCTGCCTACTTTCAGTGGTAGCTCATGTGTGCTCGGTCCCAAAAGAATTAGCTCTGTTGTAACTGCAGTACATTCTCCAAATTACTGTATGTAAGCATCTATGTACGTTGTGTATTCCAGCAAAACAGTGACTATGGTGCATTTGATAAATACTTTTAAATTGTCTCATTTTTACTAAAGATCCCCTGTTTCATGGATGAATGTATCGCTTGTGTCCTAGTGCTCATGCTCATGACCAAACAAGTATGGGAGGAGAGAAGGGAAAAATGACGCCCTTCTCCTGGAAGAAAGAAACAGCGAAGTTTCTCCTTTAGTTCACTTAGCTTTATTTTTGCCAAAAAGAAAAGAGTCCTTCATTTTAGTTTTATATCAAATCAAAATATTTAACATGCCTTGAAACAAAATGAAGGGTATTGTTTGGTTGTATCTTGTTTTCAGATAACTCAGTCTTCTCTGAACAAAAATAAAAGAAAAAATGCTTATATTTTGATGGAAGCTCCATTTGAAAAGAGAAATCAAAAAACCTTTAAATTCGAAAATTTTTCAAATTTAGTACCTTCACAAACTAAGGTGTAATATTTTATTTAGAAAATATATGGAGAGGTGCAATTTAATTTTCTTTCCCTTTTTTTTTTCTTCTATGTCTTTTCAGTTATCATCTCTTATATTCTACCATCTCACTCTCTCAAATTAAACATAAACATAGTCTTTATGGAAAAACACCAACCAGTCAGCTGTAATCTGGTGACAAGGACATTAGCCAAAAGTTATCCAAAAAGCCAAGAGCTAAATGGGATCTGTTATTTTCCAAAACTCTGTATTTCTCATTGTAATGGTTATTTAAAGAAAAATTGCACTGATGATCTTGAAATATGGAAAATACAGTGGAATTTACTGTATGTTGCCAGACTGTCACTTTCAAACATACAGGCAGGCTTATACATACATGCGTAACATAAACTAAAGATGCTCTGTCATTTTGATAGCTCTCTGCCGCTTACATAGTGTAGAAATGAGCCTTTAGTTTTTCACAACAATTCACATGTTCTATGTTTTCTCCTGTGGAAAGAAAAACAGACTCATTCCACCCACTGTCATTGTGAAAAGACTCAGAAGCTCCAGGTCCCCTGCACAATGCGTGTGGATAGTCTTCATGTTCGTTTGTGATAAGTTATTCAACAAGGGTCCGAGCAATATACATGACTCAGATCTTTACGTATGAAGCAAATTCATTGTGGATGTGAAAGGTTAAGTATGCTGCCCTACATAATCATCCCTGAAAACCTGAATTTCTAGTTTCACTTGGAGGAAACTAGTTTCTGATTATGGTAAATAAGTAATCAGAACTGAGCTGTGTCACTCTGTATGTACATTTTAAACGGTTTTTCATTTCAAGTATTGTCCAAGTCAGGTACTTTCTGCAGTTTGTTGAGATTTTGACCAATTTACATATATAGATACAGAAGGCTGTTGTTTTCTAAACAATTTTTTAAAGAGTTCTTCTGATTCACTTGTTGCTGAAGGTAATTTAGTGAGTATGGTTTAAACCAGTACATTTACTGGTGACCTCTAGTCAATAAATACATGATGAAAATGAATGTTAAAGTTTTCTCTCGGCCAGTACAAACATGAAAGGTGTGATGAAGTAAGAAAGGGGAAGGGAAAAGGTCTGTAGAGATCTAACTGTAGAGAGTTAGTCTGTAAAATTTTTTCAAGAGATAGTCTGTGAAATTGTTTGCCCAAGTAGGACTGAAATCACTGCCAAACACACGTGCCCTGTGGGAGTAAGATGAGCTGGAAACCAGCATTTGCTGAGCAGGTGCAGCAGCCCAGACAGCAGGAGGTTATAGCCCCTGGGCAAGAAATGCAGTCCTCAGTTTTGTCTTATCTTTATTTTCTCTTCACTGTAGCCTGTAAGCTCTGACTTTCTCCCTTCTCTCCCTCCATCTGCTTGATAATATTCTACAGTCCTCTCTCCTTTGAATATTTACTGTCCTGTTATCTCCCTCGCTCCTGCAGTGTTCTGTGCATTCCTTTATCATTAGCTTTAAATTCCTTCCTCTTATATTTTGTCGTTGTCCCATACATCCTTCAGTATTTGGGAACAAATGATGATGAGAGATATACAGCATTGAAAACAATCTCAGGCAAGCCTGTAGAAGGAAGTAAGAAGGAAGGGCTCTGTTTCCAAAAGACCTGAAACCCAGCCTGAGGTTTTCCAGCCTCTGCACAGTGAAAGTCTGCAAGCCCTGGAGTAATCCTGGACCTTTCACTGCGTAGATTCTTGTGCCCTGTCTGGGAAGGCTTGTGTTTTTGAAAATGCTCATGAAAGGAATCTTTTGCAAGTTTTCATCTTCATGGTTTAGCCTGACTACAGATTTTTCTGTTGGTGGTGGTTGTTTGTTTCTTTTTTTTCCAGTGCTGTCATCCAGCTTACTGTAGACTATAAATGGAAAATTGAAGCAGCCAGTGCTCATCTCCCACGCTCTCCTTCCCGCACACAGTTCATCATTTGTAAAGCACATCTGTTTTTTAACTATGTTATATCTGGAAGGCTTTCATCTTTGCAGTGATATTTCCTAATTTCTTGAAATGTCAACTCTTGGAGAAATAATATTACTTCATTAGTCTTATAATTAAGGCAGCCTAACATTTTCTATCTATGTTTAGCTGCTTTTTTTCAGGCTTTACCTAATTGGATGTGAATTTTCCAGGGTTGATACCAGGGACAGGCTGCCTCTTTCTCTCCCTGAAAGCAAAAAACATGGCTCAGAACAATGCAAGAGATCCTTTGCACATGTGCTTTGGAGGAAGAGCTTGATATTTGGTAGGGGAGGTTGTTATACTAAAAATGTGTGCTCTTTTTGTTATCTAAGAAAACGTCGCTTCAGTCTAACCAAGCCTTTGAAAATAAAATTGTGCTTTATGTGTGGTAACTGAACAGATTCTTTAGAATTTGACAGCTGCATTCTATAGTTTTGATATTTTGCGAAAACCAAGCCAGTGCTTGGGGCCTTCCTTGCCGTACAGAGAGGAGATGCTGGTGGCACCCTTGGTAAACTTCTGTCCCTGCTTCTGCACTAATGTTTACCCACAGCAGACTGCAAACCTGTTAGGGATTAAAAGCTGGCTCAGCAGCCCTCTTTGTCCTGCACGGATGACGGCAGTGGAGAGTGGCACACGCAGGCCTGTTCAGGTTTCCACGTGCTGAGTAAGGACAGTGATCATGGGATGGTCATATGATGAAAGTAATTGAACAAGACCCTGGAGGATCTCTCTGTCTCTCTGTCTCTCTTTCCATGTATCTCTCCTTGTCTCCTGTGACACAGAAGTTAGCAGCTATTGCTTTCTGAATAAACTACTGCATCCCGTATGATGCTAAAATCGCTGAAAGGTAGGCCCTAGGCATTTCAAACTGGACACTCAAAATTAGTAGAAAGTGCTTATAATAATGTCTTATTGCCTTAGTCCTTTTGTGTGATGTTTCACCAGTGTACAAAAAGTATTTTACAAGCAAAAGTGCCACAAAAAGAGATTAATCAGTGTTCAAAAAGCATTTGGATGTTATAGTCATGAACACTGTAATAGATGCTGCTAGGAAATTAGCCATTCATGTAGTTTTATAACTTGTATTGAGAGCAGAAACTGAACAATGTACGGTAAATAAACTCTATTTACGTAATGACAAAACAAGATAGAGGGTGACTATTCAGTGAGCATCATTCATATTAACACTGTAGGAAGCAGTAGATGTGGCCATGTAATTAAAGATGGTATCGTACTGGATTTTCCTGAAAATGGCTGAGTGGATGCCATGAAAGCAATATTAACATTGCCATCTCCAAACTTTGGGGTTCTTGACTTTGCAGCTACAGCTTTCCATGACTGTGGATTCTGAGGCATTTAAAATATAAAATTTGTATACTGTTAAAGCTTTTATTTATTGGTTTTAGCTATTGCACAAGCTTTCTGCATTCCAGAAGAAACTGGGACATATTTGGTTTCAGTATCAGTATCTATTTTTCCTTGTCCTCACCCAAGACTTTCTCTCTAATTGCAATAATTCTTTCCTCTTCTTCGTTTAGCAAATTTTCTCATAGCCTACCACTACACAGTTAACACAATCCAGTTAATCTACTGGAGGGCCAGCTAACCTGTTTGTCATCATCATTTCTTCTGTAATGAAGAGTTCTGCTTGGGAACCACAGGAATCACAGCAAACCCCTCCACCTGCTGAGATTTAGCGGTCTCATGAGATTCACCCTAACATGAGACGGTAAATCCCAGTTGCAAGCAGTGATGAAAAATGAGAAGTGAGATGCCCTCATGCCACAAAGTGCTGGTATATTCATGATGTCCATTCGAATGTCTTCAGTGTTTTTGAAAATAAATTTCATGTGACTGATTTCCTGCTATTTCTTCTGTTTCTTCCTCCATGCTCTTTGAACGACCTTGCCATATAGTCCTTCTCAGCAATTTTTCTCCCTTTTCTTCCCCCTTCATTCCTGTTGTAATGATCACGGTTTCTATATGTGGTTATACCTTACTGTTGACTCAGCCTTCAGGATCTTCCCTTTTAGCTGGGCATTCACAAAATTCAGAGTATGTCATGGACTTCTGCCTTTAACCTTATCTTACCTCCAGTGTCCTGCAGCTTGAATGAGAAACTGAAATAATTCCCTCTTATCCCAGCTACAGCTAGTTATTAAAGCAAATTCAGTCACTTCAGACATGATGTTGTGGAGCTAATTCTGACTTTGTTTCTGTACATGTTAAATCTAAGTAAAGGCAGAGGATAGAAGTGGGAAGCTGTGCTCTGGTAAGCCCTAATGGAAATGGGTGACATAGTCAGAACTTTCACATGATTTTCTGTGCTGATCTTCAGTGTGGATAACAAAAGAGCAGTGAGGAATCTGCTGAAATTTCCAAGAAAGCTGAAGATGGTAGCTCTTAATTCAGAGTTGGTGTTTGGCTTGGCGATGAACATCTTATCTACTTCCCAAAGGGGGATGCACACAGAGTCCTTAATCATGAGTTTAGAGTTTCTGCTGGAGTAGGGCTTCAAAGGGGCTGCCCGAGGAAAGGATATGCTGCCAAAAAATTTCTCCAATAACAGATTTTTCACGTGGACCATGTTTGGAAATCTTGGTTCCTCCAATGCACAAGCAAGAGGCTGAATTTGGAGAAAGACAAATACTAGAGCTCCTGCTGGAGGGGGGTGGCACAGTGGTCGTGCAAGGAAGATTGAGGCTGCAGAGAGATTTGTCCTCTTAGGACTTTTGTGTCTGGCCCATGCCAAGGGTCTCCCCTCCGTGGCACTTAGCCCATGCCTTGTTTCTTGTTCATTTGGCATGACTGAGGATCTTTGGCAGATGTCAGACCATGCCTAGGGTTAGGATTAAGAGAGAGATGAATCCTATTGCTCCAGTGTGTCTATGGCTTCTGAGGGAATGCCCAAGGAAGATCAAAACTGCAGAAAGACTTGTCCTTGGAGAAGTTTTTCATGTGGCCTATGGCTGGGAGGCGGGGGGCAGGTGTCTTTGGCTAAGGCTCAAACCAGGTCTACAGTTAGCATTAGGGTTTGGATTAGTTTTAGGGTTAGGAGCGTCACAAACCCTAGAGCTCCAGTTTAAATAAAGCTGCAAGGGTCTGCCCAAGAAAAGTTGAGTCTACAGAGAGACAGATTTCCCAAGAAGTGTTTTGTCTGGCCAATGACTGGGTGACTTTCGCTAAGGCTCAGCACACACCTTGCATTAGAGCTAGGAGTTAGTGTATTTGGGACTTAGGAAAGACCAAGCATAAAGCTCCAGTGTAAGAAGGAAGTCAGGAGCTGTAAAAGGACTGCCCTAGGAATGGTAGGCTGACAAAAAAATGTTTCCCCTATGAGATTTTTCATCTGGACCATGGCTGGGAATCCTTTTGTTTGGGTTTAACTCTAGGTGTTGGGTAGAGTTAATTTCAGGAAAGAAAAGGATCTTGTAGTTCATAGATTAGTTGAGATCCTCTGTTAAATCTTCAGTCTCTACCTCGAATGAGTGCGTTGCACTGATGACAGTGAGATGGTCAGAAGGGGGTATTACATTAATGAGAGGGAACAGAATGAAAAGGAAGAAAACTCATTTTGCATACTCTGTTTACTGGATGGGGTTATTTGTGCTTTTTGTTTCTCCACTGGGGTTTTATCTTTTTCTAGGCATGTTGCCAGGCACTGGAAACTTTGCCAGTGGTGTAGCATTGCAGAACTTTGCCTTCCTATCTTTTTTTTGCTTTAGTGATTCTGTCAGTGGCTATGCGGCATGCAATACCCTTGGCCCTGGTTACTCTTCCTCTCTCTTCCAGCTTTAAAGTTCCTACCATATCTTCCTTCTATAGGAAAAATGTGCTGGAGTAGAACTAATTATTTTTATTTTAGTGGATTTTTATGTAGCAAAGCACAGGGAGACACAAAGCAGAGCAAGGCAAATGGGTCTTCGACATTTAGATAGAAGTCAGCAGTGCATTGCAACGTGGAGGACAGAGGTCTTCTAGCAAGGGTGGTGGTGGAACCAAGTAACACCATCAACTTCTGTTGAACTCATGACACCATTTTGGTTCAAGCTAGACTGAGTGCGGAGGCAGGGGTGAGTGTAGGTGACATGATCTCTGTTACTTAAAAAATTTTCCCTTCAAAAATAGCCACCAGCAGTCACCTTGATGAAGACATAGCCTTTCCTTTGCTGGAAGAAAAGGATCACAGGATAGCAGCATGTGTCTCAGCAATGATACAGTCACAATCAGGGAACATCCCGTGACCAAGCTTGCTATGATGCATGTGTCCATCAGCTGTTGATCCTGTAGTCAAAAACCTGCCAGTGGAATTGATGACCAAGAGAGATGGGATCACTACACTCTTAATAACCACAACAAACCTCACTGGTACTCTAGTAATGGGCATCATCTGCACCAAGTGAGGACTGTGTTTGTTATGGACCTGCATAAAGGTCATTTTTTCTGTCCCCAAAGTCCTCCTAGATATGGTGGCCTGAAATGACTTTGAAGTAGCATGGAGTTTTTAATGAAGGGGTTCCTGAGAGCTATGAATGATGGTGGAAACAAGGGATTTTCAGGAGGCTGCTAGAAACAATCCCCAAAAAGATTTGGCATTCTACATTGAAAAGGGAGAAAGAAAGGGGTGTTGGACTCAGTGCTGACCAAGAAAGCATGTTCCTGGGTCTCACTGACAGAAGAGCACAACTGCCGTGCTAACCAGACAGCTCCTGCTAGAAATGGAAACTTATGCCCAAATCTGAATGCACTCCTTTGCGCCATGCCTGGTAATCTGCTGATCCTGCATTGATAATCGTGACCCAAGCTGACCTGGCGGCGAGCTGAAGTTCCGAGTGGAACTGTGTATGAATTGCTAATTCAGCCTTATCGTGAACTGTTTAGTGCCAATATGGCCCACTGAAGCCAGAGAAAGTGCTAGTCAACTAACTTCTGCAATGGATGGGGCTGGACGTTTTAGCCCTGTTTTTCCAAATATTCTATTTCAAAACCTCCATCTAACTTTGAGCTATGAAAACCACATAGATTTACTAAGGATTGGGTGTTGTTTTGGTCTGACTTTCTTATCCCACAGAACGATATCTCATCATAAGCAATTACTTTGATTCATTATTACTGTTTAGGGTACTTTTTCCTCTAAAATACACACTTTTGGATGAGGTAAAATATTAAGCCTTTTGAAGCATACGTTCAATTGCTAGAGATTGAAATAAGCCCTCACACCTTTTAAAAGGAATTTAAACCTGTTTATAATGGAAATAGTAGTTTAAATTTGGATGTGCTTTTGTTAAAAAAGTGAATAACAAATTGAATTATTTGCTTTGAGGTTAAGGGGTTATATTTTCGCGGTCCATATTGCTTTTGGTACTGTATGATTATTATTGCAAACCCAATGACTTTGAACTAAGAATCCCATATTCAAATGCTATTAAAAGTAATTTTCATTATATGTTTCTGAAACGTTTTAATCAGATCATATAAAGTCAGGCAAATGAGGTAATATACAATATGTGTAGTTTTCACTCTCCATAGTAATCGCTTCAGTTACGCTTACCTTCTCAAATACTGTTGCTTTAATTGTCTTCTTTTGCAAGTCACAGTCTTTTTAACTGCTAAGTTTATCCGGAGTCAGAACCTAATATTACATATCCTCCATATCATCTTTAATGGTAAATTCATATGGATTTAAATTAATTTATTCCAACCTTAGAAAAATAAACATATCATTTGAAATATTTTGAAGTCAAAGGAACAGATACATATGCCAAAATACAATATGAGCTTATGTTGTTTTTTCTTCCAAAATCGTATTCTGTATTGTAATCATGATTTAACATACACAAGTGTAATACTGTTTTAAATTGTATTTCCCAAATACACCAACAGTTTCCTCTTGTTGCATACATTGTATTACTGCTCATGTTTTCAGCTCCACCAGTATGAGCTGCTAGCAGTGTATGTACAAATACTGAGTCATGTAAAGGCTATACTTTTGACTATCTGGAACAAAATTCAACCTTGCTAATTGGAAACTTTTTTGCCTTTGGTATAAAATGAAAATAAAATGATAAAATTAAATCCTTTTGAGAGGGTGCTATCCTCTTAACCAATGAAGAAAGGAGATGCAAAATTAAACACCTTTTATTATACACTCTTATAAGAATCAGTCAATTTGGACATCACTAAGTAATATCTTATAATTGAAAAATATCGGTTCAATTTTTTTTCATATCATATAGTTTATTAGTTTTCAGATATTCTTCTCTGAGCAGTTGTATTTAGAAATTTCAGAAAACTTTTAATTCAGTTTTTAGGCTAGAAAAATTTTCTTTGGGACTTGAATAGAGTTGAACTTGTCCTCTGTCCTCTCATTCCTTCAGTGAGAACCTCAGTCAAGGATTTGAACAGTTGTTGATTACTTAGTTTTCTACAGTCTAATTAATGAATTAATTTAATTAATTAGTTTAATTAATTAACATGTTTAACTAATTAAAATTGTTATTAACGCATTCCAGCTTTCTAGTGAGATTCTTTTCCTTGCCAAATATGTATCAAGGCCTATTTTATCCAAATCATCTTCAAGTCAGAGGACAGGAATGCAGTCTGGATTATCTGGATTTCATTTTCTTTTGCTAACAAAGCATATTAATTGTAGGTTAGCACTGTCTGTATTTGCTTCTTTTTATTTCCTCTTTATTCATACAAAACCATTTTTCATTCCTCATGCTTGCTCAGCCAAGGTGTCACCCAATGTTCTAATTTGTTTCCTTCATTCCTCGTGGTGATTAGAAGCCTTAGAGATACTAAAGTAGCTTGTTGATGACTCCTTCTGTACTTTTCGCTAGTAATTGACAAATCAAGTAGTTAGTTAGCTGAATAGGCAACTTGTGGTGTGATACATTGATTTATCTTAAAAGCTTGCATAATAAGTTTAGCTATGATTAATTTGAAAGGAGTCCTCCTATGAGTGTATGGCATATTTCTGATAACTATTTATCACCATTTACTTCAAATAATGGGTGGAGCTAATCTTGGAAAGAGCTTTGTATGTTGGATGGAAGCTGAATGCCACCCCAGTTGAAAATGCTGACTCATGTCAGTCTTATTTCCATTTAATTTACACTCAGCACAAAGCAACCAAAGACCTAAATAGTACCTTCAGCGAGGTAAGCTAAAACTATTGCTGGAACAAGTCCTTGTAAACTACAGGGTTTAGTGAGAGGAGAAATATGTTTTAAAAGACATAGATAGGAGTAGATTGTTACAGAACAGGGAGGTTGAGATGTTTGCAGTGACTTGAGGGACGTAGCGGTTTTGTTTGTGTAACATCAGCAGAGCTGAAAAATTGCCAGTAACTCATATGAGAGGTCGACGTGGCAGTGGAATGGAGAAGGCTGCAGAGTGGTTTACCTCTTGGAGCGTGAGAACCCTTCTGTGGTTTCAGGGATCTGTGGCTTTGAAGATGTCAGGATTTTAGCACATACCTGCACCTCTACATAGTTCAAGTGGCATCAATGGACTTGGCACCACTTTCTGCCGTGGTAGCCTTGGCAAAATTTTTTGGTGAACTTTTCCTGGGACAAGGCTAGTCTGTCACTTTTGAATTCTTGTTCCCTTGAAATCAGTAGGACTTTCCATCAGCAGTAAATTCCAGATTTCATCCAAATATGTAAACAGTATTTTCTAGCAATAAATTTGTCGTGTAGTTCTTGCTGGCTGTTTTTCCCCATGCTATTCGAATTTAATTAGCATAGCTCAGATTATCTTTTAGTAAATATGCAGCATGTTTATAAAAGCTAAATTGTCTTCCTGATATGTTTCACTGATTAGTAAAATTAATGTTTTCTATTTGTTCAGATGGTTTTTTGGCCCAACCAAACGAGCAGATGCTGAGAAACAACTGTCATACCCTGGAAACCAGGCAGGAGCCTTCCTCATCAGAGAAAGTGAAAGTCTAAAAGGCGAATACTCACTTTCAGGTATATTCTAGTTTTTCTTAGGCAATTTTTAAAAAATTTCTCAGGTGATCTGGACTTTTTCATTTCTGAGAATGATAAACTGTGGGCCTGAAAATGAAATTAAATAGATAATTTTATTTCTTTCCCAGAAGATGTATTAAGTAAACTTGGCAAGAGTCGTTGGGGTTTTTATTAGCATTTATTTTATAGGCTTTGTTTATTACTAAGCTCAAAACACAAATTAACTTTCTTATGCTTAGTATTTCCAGTGTTCCAGCTGCCTTAAAATAGAAATTATTTTCACAATTAAAATGCCAAAAAATGCATTATAGTTGTACCATACTGTTCTGATTAGTATACAATATAAAAATTAAACCTTGTTGGCAGTTATCTGCAGTCTGAGAAAATGAGATTTCTGCTAGACCACACCCTTAAGTTTATACTTGTTTGTTTTCAGGGCACAGTGATAGGAAGGTCTTCAAAGCTATACTTTAGAACCAGTCATATTTCATTGAAAGTTAGCTGTAAACATCAGTGAAAAGTTAAATTTATGATGATGATGGGTTTTGAAAAGTATTTAAAGTTCTTTATTTGAATCGAAAAGACTATCAAATAAGGACACTTATTTGATAATAATTTTTCATATATATATGTACATGTCATCTTTTTTGTGTCGTAGATATTTGCCATATTAGATACTGAACATGATTGATCTTTGATTGTTTTCTGTGAACATTTTCTATCATACTTGTCATACAAGTGTGAGCCAAGAGTGTAAAGTTCACCCTGAGACAAAAGAGCTATACACCCAAACCTCCTGATGTGCGCTGTCTGTATGATTCCATATGCCTGTAAACACTCTTGATGTTTGTGAATAAACTGTAAGTTGTCACGTGCAGAACTATGTCAGTAAAATGACAGGCACTTTGTGCATAACTGGCTTCTTTCATATTGACTCCTCTTCTGCCTGGATGTTCATGTGTCAGTCACCTTCTGAGCATTACACAGAAACACATTAAGCAGCTTAATGAACTTTTGACACATTCTTGGTTTCTCTTTCCGAATCAAAAGGAAAAGATATATACCTGCAGTGTCTTGTGGTAATGGGAGGGTGCTTTTCATTGCCAAGACAAAAAAGTATATGTTGCCTGTGGAGTGAAATACAGGGACATTTATGAAATAAATGTGATATTTACAGTTCTGGGAGAATTCATTCCATAGTCTTCAGTTTGCCCTCAGGGAAGTTTGTTCTTGCCAAGAAGCGCTGGTGTGAAAACTAATGTCAGCAAGGAATCAGGTTGCTCCCAAACTGTGACTGAACTGCCCCGTGTGCACGCACGCTCTTAGCCGAAGGTTGTATTATAGCCACAGACCTTTCAAAATGCTTTCCCTCTATATGCCATCTTTTCCCTGTCTTCCATGTAATCAGCTTCCTTCAAGTGTTCTTCATCAGTGAACTGATTTCATCCAAGGACTGGGCTAGACCCATAACAGCGTAGTGTTATGCAGTAAAAGATAGATAGGCCTGTATTATCTACTTAATGCTGGCACTTGAATACATGACACCTCACTAAAAATCAATGAAAAATCTTTTGTTTGTGCACCTAGGGGTGGAAATGCAATTTCTTTTTATTATTCTCCAGCTGTAGCCTTCTAGGAAAGATTCAAAATCTTAATTCTTTACCCTACATCCTGACTAATTCTCTAACAGGAAGGCAGCAGTACCTTATCTGAACTATGAAATACCACAGAGAAAAATCCAAGAGAATAAAAATAAATATTAGGCCAGCATTTGTGGTAGGATGAGATCATCCTTTGATGTTGCTGTTTAATTTTTTCCTTAAAAATAATGGATGGAAACTCTATTCTATCTGATTTAGTGTATTTAATGCAATTATAAAAGGTTGTGGTAGACATTTTTCAGGTTTCTGTATAAGCTTATTTGGGGATAGGAGATTTGATGATGGCTGATAACAGCAAGATACGAAAACATCAGTGTGGATTTCTTCCATGCTGGTTTGTTTGATGAAGGAAGGGAAGAGTGGTGCTGAAGAACATAAGATACGTGGAGGCAAGGCTCCAGCTGCAGGAGGCAGCCCTCCGTCGTGCACAAACACGGGTTGTCCTCTGAGCATGTATGCGTGTATATATGTGTCATCTCAGATTTACTAAACATTTGTGCTCTTTTGGGCAAAGAAAGAGAATAAACTCTGAAGCAGTCTGTAGACAGTGAGTATTAATGACATGATTTACCAGTGCTGCTAGATCATTTAGCAGCTTCCCAGACTTGAACATAATTTATCCTCAACATGCTACTTCATCCTGAAGAACTAAATATTATTTGCTGCTTTCTGAATAGGCTTGACAGAATGGTGTCTGTTTGTGTTGTGCAAGCTTTTTTGCTTCCAACCTAACAGTATACATAATGGTCCAGACACTGTATGTCCATAATCTCATTACTTAGATCTCCTTTTGGGAGAGCTAGTGCATTCTAAAGCAAATGATGAAGTGGATTGTACTGTGGGGAGAATTAATTGGAAGGAGGGTTTAGTCCACCAGATGCTATGGAGAAAGCAGTTTTTCTGACTCTCTCCTCTTTGCTCCATCTGGAGGAGTTATGAGACACTCAAAGCTGAGGCAGAAAAGCAGTGTTTTCTTGAGGGATAGTGATTCAGGAGTGTTTCTTTAGGAGGTCTTGAATGCCCTCTGTCTCCGTGGTAGCTGATATACTGACAGGGGAGAAGTACCAACCTGATATTTTGGAGTATACCTCTGATTTCTGCTTCAATTTTTTCAGTGCAGAAAGAATAGACCCTGAAACTCCGATCCTCTGTAGGACTGGGTGGGTTTGCTCTACCTGCTATTGCTGTTCTGGTTTCACTCCAGAGTAGATGATAACGACTAGAAGAGTGACAACTTGGCTTTCAGAATTAAAATATTTAAAAAATACAGTAACTCTTTGTCTGGCCTAAGATTTAAGTGTAATAAAGCTAAAAAGGAAAAGAAATATGAAAGCGAGTGAGAATTTTACCCAAGCACCCATAAACAGATTTTCTGACTTTCGTGTTGGATTTCATACTCATATGGGCAATGTAGAAGAGACTCACAGTTAATGATGGAGACAAATGGATCTCCTTAGGAACAAAAAAGAAAAGGAAACAAGCCATACCTTTCATTAAAATGACACTTTTCACTTCTAACTTGCCTTGATGAGAAAACTCGCAATTTGTAAGATTTAGATGATAAATGGCTATTTAAATTAAAAACAAAAAGTCATGTTCAGAAAGGCTTTTATCAGGTATGAATAGTTAAACGGAAAGCACATCAAACCAGATAGGCCACTGAGATGCGTTGCTATCATTTTAAAGTGTTTGACATTTTAAAAATAGGTTTTCTCATTTTAAAAATGCACATGTTGTCGACAGATTTTTATGTTGATGACTCCAGCATCTGGTGTGAAATGTATTAAATTTTAAACATGTTGGTGCCATCTTAGACGTTGCCTCTTTTTAATTAAAAGCCATAATTTAGATGTGCTCAGCTTAATTGAGTGTCATTGCCAATGATAGCAGGAGGCTCTCTACTTCCCCCCTCACTGAATAATGGTATCTGAAAGACTGATTGCATTAAATGACAATGTAAATGGTTTGTGTTTCCTTCCATTTTTTTTCCCTGCTCCTAAAAAACATTGTGTGGTTTCCTCTAGGCCAGACTGACTTTCAGCATGGAAAAAATAGGTAATAGTTTAAGGCAGCAAACTGATAGGAGTGGCAAAATCATGGCCGTAGCAGGAGAATGATTTCAGAGCAGCCGCTGTACCCATTCTGTGCTGGTGAGGGTGGTCTCATAAGCCATCCTTCTCCCACATCCACCTTGGGCATGGAGACCAAGCACAGCTCCTGCCAGCAGTGCTGCACTGCTAGTACTGGGGGGGAAACTGCTGGCAGGAGATGTGCTGGGACGTGGTGGTAAGGGTGCCTTAGCGTCCCCATGATTCGTTTGGTGAAGATGTTGACCCTGTTGATGCCACCATAAAATTTAATTTTGCTGTCCTGGGAAAGGAGAAGTAAATTATTTTCTTCTCATCCTTGGGGTGGCAAAATCTACTTCTGCATGGCCCAGCCTTATGAAGATGGGAAGCGGGGAGACGGCAATTCTTCTATTAAAGCAAACCCATGAAGAAATCTAACATGGAGCAGCTATTCTTTTGGGAAGGGCAAGCCAAGGAGAAAACTGCAGTCTTCAAACCTAGTTGCTGTCAAACTGTGTGAAGCTGAAGCTGCGATTCTGTCCTGTTGAACATGCTGGTGTGGATGTAGGGATGACTGGAAGCACCAAGGGGGTTATGGTAGCTCCTCCTCGAGTGACACGTGCTCTGTGTCATGTTGGGCAGAGGAGCTGCACCACGCTGCAGCTCTCCGTGTGTGCGGTGCAAGACTTGCACAGCCAGGCTCAGCCCTGGCATACAAGGAAACAGACCCCTGCCCAATACTGCACTAATCTCAGATGGTATCAGCACAGAAATTTTCTCAGATTCTCCACACATGTCACTGCCTGACCTGTATAATGTCAATCATAAAGCTTCAACAAGTCTCAATTAAGAAATTATAGCACATCCTTCGAACCAACTCTTGCATTAACATTAGCTGCTTCACAAGTAATAATTATAATGCTGCTAATAAATAAAGCAGGTAGTCAAACTACAATCAGGTGTGGTATACAACTGAGACTGGATTAACACAGTCATCCTGTTGGCTTTTTATTTGCCGTAAATAACCATTACTTTGGCCTGATGCACTCTGCTGTGAGCTTTGGAAAAGTCATTGCATTTCCAGTCTGTTGCTACTGAATTACTCTTTCCTTCATTTTGCTTCAACCCCAAAGGGTATATCACAAAAATACATATTCATTTTATAATTAAAAAATACTAATTATGAGGTGTTGAATTAAAAAGAAATGGCATTTGAAAAGTGTGATGTAATTATCTTTATACTATGGAGTTATATTTACAAATATTCTTATTTCTGGTGCTCATGCTGAGTGGTAAGTTGGTCAGTCAGCTCTCTCAAAATGTTACCTGTGGCAGATGGAAACCTTCCTAATGTTTTCAACAGCTTCTGTGTGCTCTCTGGTGGCCTGGGATGACAATCGCACAGTACGGCAGAAAAGCTCAAAAATCTTTTTACTGGTAGGGGTGCACAATCAAAAAAGTTTGGAGACCACTGGCTTAGAGATTTCCATTAGGAAGGAATATCAGCAGTAGCAATGGCTGACTGAGTGTCAGCAGAGAGGGCAGTTCTGAAGAGCTGGAAAATTACGGGTTGCATGCAATTAACAAAGTTGATATAAAGTATAATCTCTCTCACTATTTAAGTGATTAAATTAAAAAGAAAATCTCTCCTTCCTTAAGTACTGTCATGAGCATTCATCCCTGGTATGTCTGTATTTATTTATTTATTTATTTGTAAATTATATACATGTACTACTGTACTGATAGATTATGGACGTTATAGAACATACACAAAAGAAAATAAATTAAGAAAGGATGAGATAAAGAGGAGATAAACAGTATTTTTAAAATATTTATTTTAGTTTATTTCTTAATGATGTGAAAAGTACTTTTTTGCTACACCCCAATGGATTGTCTTCTGCACTCCCTGGGTTGCTTCCACTCTGCTTTGAAGACTACTGCTCTAAGCCGTATATGACAGAGCCATTAGAAATGACAATTCCAAGTTTGATGTTCCTTAAATAACATACTAGGTGAGTGACAGTGCAATTTTTTTTGTCCAACTCTGGCCTGCTGCTGGTCCAGGTCTAGCCCCAGCATGCAGTGGCCCAGCCTTCTTTCTGACACCTCTAAAGAGTGCTCTGATGGTCACAGGGAAGGACACTTTGGGTGTCATGACACACAGGAAAATAACCTACAGGAGGTAAGGAGAGAAAAGTCTTATTGATTAGGAAAGAACAGATTAGAATAAAACACTTTTCAATGGAATGGAAAATATGAGCTACCTCACAGAAGATGTATTTATGTATTTTTTCGTAAGGTCTTATAGTGCAAGCAAGAATCTCTGAGTCTGAATGGTTGAAGACCGATAGACTAGGTAAGTTAGGCTATCCAAACAGTGGGCTTTGATTCGAAAGAGATTTTTTATTCTTGTCATCTTTGAAACAAAAATAATTTATTTTAAGGTCCTCAGAGTACACTTAGGAACATCATTGTGATGGCTTGGCCATAAGCTGTATTGTACCACTGCTGTAATTCCTGGAAACTTAACATATTTAAATCTTCTTAGTTTTTGATGGAGTATCTGTGAAGCACTACAGGATCAGAAAGCTGGATGAAGGAGGTTTTTTCCTAAGCAGAAGGAAAACTTTTAAAACTCTGAATGAGTTTGTTGACTATTACAGTAAGAACAGTGATGGCCTCTGCGTGGTGCTCGGAAAGCCATGCCTAAAGGTGAGAGTGGATGCTATATTGTGCAATGTGTTTTCTGTAAGCTAACTCATCAGATATCAGTTGGAACATGATAACCCCATATCTGCTTCTACCATTTCAAAATGCTGATGTTCTGCTTATTTTCAAGAAGTTCTGGGTAGCACTACAGTTTCATTCTTGAGGCTGACATGTTAATAATAAAATACCATGCCGTTTTGAACAAATCATTGTGTGGCTGGAGGAGAAAATATGCCAAATCAAGATTTATGAATACCTTTTTATAAATGTATATGGAAATGAAATCTCCAACTTCATAATTCTAGCTGTCCATAAATAATTACTGAGACAAAACCACAAGGTTCAGGCAAGCAGTATGTCACTGTTCAAAAAGCTTGCTGGAGGGATGATTTCCATTTTTTACTTTTAATAACAGGATATTTTCTTTAGAGTATTTTTTATTTCTAACACAAAGTACCCAGGATGTGGGCTGTATTTTATGTTCTCAGCTTACTTTATCACATGTGTGTACTCTAAGGAAACATTATTCTGATCAGTTGTGACTTTACATGACATAGTTAACAATGACTTGTATATGCTGTTGAAAAAATATTAGAAGTCTCAGTTACTGTATTATTTGTTTTCTTGTACCAGGTACAAATTCCTACTACTTTTGATTTGTCATATAAAACTGTTGATCAGTGGGAGATAGACCGACAGTCTCTGAAATTGTTGAAAAAATTAGGATCTGGTCAGTTTGGTGAAGTATGGGAAGGACTGTGGAATAATACCACTCCCGTGGCAATCAAAACATTAAAACCAGGTATGTGAATTGCTCTGAAATGCTCATAGCATGAAATGTTAACAATGCTTCTTTAGTTTTCAAATGCTACTGAAAAGAGCTTTTCCACATATGCAACCATTCTTAAAATCCATGCAATTAAATATAAAGGTTAGTAAAGCTCAAGGACCAGATATTCTTTGGAATTCTGAATTACAATTTTATATATATTTCTGTTTCCATATGAGCTGAACTCATTCAAAATCTATATTACACAAAAAGGGGAACTCCAGCAAGGCCATCTCTTTTGTACAATATTGCTTGTATGGAATTGAATTACTACATTTCTTCTGTAGGTGAAATAACCAGTTTACTACTGGTTTGTCATCTGTATAATTTCTTCTAGTGTTTAGACACTATTATAATGATTCCTTTGGTAATATAGACTACGTACTATGTTAAGTTTGTATTTAAGAAGAGCTTTAATCGTAATATGGATAGGATAAAATTTCTCAAAGTTTTTGATACACAACATTAATATCCAATATTTGCATATAATATAGGCTTGTTACTAATACAGCTTTTAACATTTTTCTTAGTTATTTTTCCTTAACTTCAAGTAATTTGTGCATTTTAAATTGGCAACATAAAATATCTGCCAGCAGATGGCAAGAATCACATAGATAAGAAAAGTAGCCTGGATGATACATGTTTTTTAAAAAGAGTTGACAGCATAAGTTGTTGTTATTAGTTAAAAAAGCTTGAGCTGGGCAGTAATGGTCGTGTTTCAAGAAGCAGAACAGGTTCAGATCTTTGATTCAGAAGAACAACTAAATATGCTTCAGCTCTGCTTGAATGGTCTCCTGAACAGGGAGGAGTTTAAGCATGTGTTGTAGGGCTATCATGTATCAGGATATTGTTTGTGTTTTGGGACTTGCAAATTGAAAGCAAAAAAGAATCTTTTTTTCTCTGCTTAACTGAATTTCAAAAAACTGCTCAGACTAAAAGCCTTCTATAATACACATGAAAAACAGCATGCTTTTTTCAGTGAACTGATGCATCTCCCTAATGACTCGGTAAACACAGAAAGCATCTTGAAATCTCTTTTCCCATTTCTCTTTCCTAAGACAGCGTCCACTAAGCCTGCACCTTTTCCGAGAAGGATTCATATGCTTATTTTTATTGACTTCTGAAACCACAAGTCTGAAGCCAGCCTTTTCTGCCTTGTGTCTGACCGGAATCTTTCATTCTGCGATACAAGCCCATTACCTCTTGCCTTATACACCATGACTAAAGAGTACCTATTATTCTCTTCCTCTTTACAGCAGTCTTGTACATACTAGAAAGCTATTATCACATTCCTCTTCAGTCTTCTCTTAAGTTAAACGGCTCAACTAGTTTCTTTGTGTAGCTCAGATGTTTTAGATGTCACGTTGTTTTCAGAAGATCTTTATTGGGCTGTTTTGAGGTGGTAACCATATTTTTTTCCAAGTATGATGCTAAAAGGAAGAACAAATCTAGATGTGTAAAGAGAGGGATTTTCTTCACGTTTCCAATGTGCTAGATGTCTGTTTAAACATTCCAGTGTGATGCTTGTCTGTCTTCTCCATACGACAAGAAACCGATATTTCCATATGAGTTTTCTTCCCTTTAGTGATTTAATGCAACATCTGGACAAGTCTGTTTTATTGCAGAAGACTGAAGGGTTCTTCCTAAAGAGTGAAATCCCTTAAACACTATTTAAAAAAGGAAACTCATGAAGCTGAAAAGAAGAACAAGACTAAGCTATCTTATTTTTCTGTTACATTAAATTTTCCTTTAGAAATTGTCTTTTCTTTCCTCTTTAAGAAAATGCGTGGTAATTAGCACTCTAGGAAAAGATTTGTTTCTCATCAAACAAAATAATTAGATTTTGAACAAATTGCAGTGCATGCATTTCTACTTATTTTCTTTAGTGGGAAAGTGGAGCTGACATTTATCTCGTATTGCATATGCAAAAATGGGAAGCTATCTTAATCATGGTTCATCTCCTTCTCTTAATAACTCATTTCAAAACTCTAATTCAGCTTTTCCTTCTGTGTAATAGTGACAGTACATATTATCAGTTCTCCCTGGAACAAACTTCTATTTTAATAATGGTTTCAGTTAGAACTGACAAGACTACCCAGAAATACATGAAACACTAGTGGAAAATTCCAGCTGCAATTTACCTATAAAGCACATAGAGAAAAAAATACTTCTAGAGCAACGTGAGCAGGGAAATAAGTTGGGGTTTTTTGGTTTCCATAATAATAGCGTGTGGTAAGAACGCACCCACAGAAGACTATAAAACGATAAAAAATGATCACACAAACGTCTTCAATAGACTTGTTAGCTAAAAATTAAATTTTATACTGAAATAAATATAATATTGACTGGAAACTTGTTATTACTTTCAGACTAGCACAGTACAGAGGAAGAAGCCCCTTCAGCTGTGATGCTTTTTGTAGTATCATAGCTTGACTGGGAAAAAGGGCTTGATTAATCAATACCATTTTAATCTCTGTCTTTTCCACTCTAGTTTGCTTCCTGTTAAGGTCAACAGTAGTAGTCTCATTGATTTCACAGTGGGTTATATTGAATTAGGGCAGACACAAGCCCCACCTGGATGCGGTGCTTGGATAGCGGAGAGTTTGTGATCTAATACTGTGATAAGGAAGTCGTGCATTGTACTTAGTGATGCTCAGAATGAGGACTTGATTCTCAAAGCCATCTTGATGAATTATATAGGTAATCCTGAATCTCATATCACTGTACTTTGTGAACTATCTCATTCTACAAAAACAGTTGAAACAGACTCAGATGGAAGAATTTAACCTTGTAGTATACTTCTCTAGGCAATTATCCTCTTCTGCCCAGTGATTTTCACCACTTGGAGTGCCTTACAGTAATCAGTTAGCACATTGGTTTTCCATAACTTGTTCTCGTTGTTGCTCAAGAGGAATAACATTTCAATAATTAAAGAAAAAACCCAATAACCCCACCCTAGTCCAAGTAATAAGTGCTTAGCTTGGCACTAATAAAGTTATAGCAAAAGCTAGGTCTGGTAATTTCATTCATCATAACATAAAGATGATAAGTGAATGGAAATCGTAGTAGTTAATGAGCAATAAAGAAATGCATCATGTTATATGTTGATGATTGAAGCTTCCAATATTCACATAGTCAATATTTCAGGTTTCAAGGGTGACACATTATAAAACAATTCTCTCCTGTTACTTGGCTCAAAGATCTAAATCAATTGTCTTTACCCTGTGGGAGGGAGGGTGTGTTGTAAAGCAAAGTGGTTTTGCTAAGCTGCTTTACAGTGTAGACCCACTGGTAAAGAAAGTCATCAGAACAACAGAGGGGTGTGATAAACTGTAAGCGATCTGGCAAGTATAGGGGACTGAGATAGAAAGGGTTCTGTTAAAACGGCGGTACCACCAGAGAAACTGTGATGTGGAACCATGCTCTCATTTCCAAGCAGGAACAGGTTCATCAGGTAAGGTAATCACACAGCAAACTGTACAGAGGAGCATAATGCAATCAGTACATCGTAGATTTATAGGCCTGAAGGCCAGAAGAGATTTCTGCTAGTTTGAGTTTTTCCATTGAGTGCACATCTGACCTAGATCATGTACAGTCTGAATACTTTGCTGTTATATGCCATTACATTTCACCCCTCTGCTGAGGTAGAGCATTTATATTTAATGAAAACACAACTTGTTCCTAACTAGATAACTAGAAGTCTTCTAGTTCTGAGGTGGAGGCACAGACAGAAATTGCCTCTGCTATCTTTATTTGTACCAATGACGTATCACTATGCCTGTAAGAATGTGGGCCTGATCCCTCATCTGGATTTACCTGATGTCTTCTCTTTAACTCTTATTATGTCTTCTTGTAATATAATAAAAGCCTCCTCATATGCATGATTTTTTCTTTCTGTTCTGGAGGTACATACAGAACGACTTAACCCAATTCTGAATTGTTTTTACAAAGGCTAAATATGGTTTCTTGTTATATGGTACTCTCCTCATTTCTCAAATAGTTTTTCTGGACTTACACTAATTTCTAGCTATTGCTGCTAAAAGGCTTAAAACGATTGAGTTTAGCTAGATGACCTTCCAACCTATAGCAAAAAATTAAACTCCCAGAATTCTGGTGAGGTGGCAGTGATGGACTTTTCCCAGAGCCAGTTCTCACTTGATGCGAATGTGTGATTCCTGATTTGCGAGTAATTAGGGTATTCAGAAATCTGTTTTCATTCCAGTTTGGGGCAAGAGCCAATTTTTCAGATACTGCACACAAACTGGAAATTTCACAAGTGTTCCCTTCAGAAAAATCGGTGCGTAGCATATTAGCTGCATTTTTCCTATTTTTAGGCATCTAACATCTTAGATGTATCAGGTTTTTTAATAATTAGTGGGAAGAAATAAGCAGTTACATGTCAGATAAATCACACTATAGATTAGAAATGTACATTATAATGAGAGAATAACATGCTGTTAAAGCATATTTCTTTCCCTTGATTGTAAAGTCCAGACAGCTAACTCAGATCTAGGTGCCTGAATAATTGCCTACAGTTGGAGAAGGTGAATCCAGATACCAGCAGTGTTCTGTAATTTCACAGAATGTACAACAGTAACAAAACTGAGGAAACTGTCAATCTGGTGGAGCCTCTGAGATCTTAAACTGATCAGTCTGGGAGCCCTCTGACCGAGAACTGCAGAGCAATTGGGGTTCCAAAGGAGGCTACAGGAAATGTCCACCTTCTGATGAGCCTGTTGAGATGTCATTTTACCCCTGCCTTTATGATTATGGAGTATCTAGTTTAACCAGCTTCAGAGCTTGGGGTTTGCAGTCCACTGGCTGTGGACTGCAGGGCTCCACACACAGCCCTTACCTTAAGGGAGATTTTGCAGGAAAAAGAACTCAGCCAGAGATGTTTTCAGATTTAATGAACAATTGTTTTTCAATGAATTCCTCTTTCTGCTAGCAGTTTGTTGTCCATCTCTAAACAGAATGTTAACACTTCACTATCGAAAACATCAGAAGATGAAATCTATTGATCCAGAACCATTTTTTTTCCCTGAATCTTTGGAGACTTTTTTTAGAGCTAGTGGTGGATTACGGAGACCTTCAAAACGTCAGAATGATTAGTCTGTGATCTTTATATTTATACAGTATTTCTATTAACCTTGCAGGAAGAGTCACAAGACTCCTAATTAAACTAGAGTCTTTTGGTTAAAGTAATACGAAGTTTTATCTTTAGTATCTTTCATTGATACAACAATATTTAGAACTTTTTGTTATCCTAAACCTCATTTGCGAGTGTAAGACAGGCTGTCATTATGCTAAAAATCATAAATCTTCATCCTTTAATTAGTACCAGGTTTCAGTGTCATCTCACCAGTTCCTGGTGTTATATTTAGAGGGTAGCACTGTAGCATTTGCCCCCTGGGATAGTACCTTCCGTTGTGGAGGATACAGATGGTGGTCATAGTCTTCCATCTCCCCCTCTTCTTTGTTTCTCTCTTTCCCTTCTCTCCGCTTCCCCTCTTCCCCTTGTCCCCTCATTATTTCTCGCAATTTTAGTCCACCCTCTGATTGTTCCTCCCACAAACATGCAGAGGACAATAGCACAGGAAGAGGAGACCCCAGCTCTGGTAAGACAGCCTATCAGCCATGGTTGCTGCTACATCCCCTCTGCAGTAACCATAAATGTCCAAAGTTTTGAGTTTCCCTCTTCCTTGATCTTCTATCCAGTTGCACTGTGCTTCCTGCAACCTCCAAAGTAGGACCTGGTCCTGATGAAGAATGTCAGTGGAGCAGGAGGTTCTTTTTTTTGTTGTTGTTGTGCTTCAGAGAAGCTGAAGAGTTCCCCCTTCCCTACATCATCTGTTTGGTGCTCCCCAGGAGGTCCGCAATTGATTTCCTTCTTAGTGTTTACATTAAAATAATGCTCCTTCAGAAGACAGTCCCATAAGTGCATTTTCAGATGTCTATAAAACCCCTTACCCTACGCAGTAACTCTAGTATCATAGGCAACATAAGTTCCTAACTTTATAGGGCTTTATAAGGGTGTGACTGAGCACACAATTACTTTAGCCATCAGGTGAAAAAATTGAGCAATGTGAGTTTGTTACTGTGTCCACTGCATTACGAGGACCAAATTTTCCACAGGGAATATATAGGTGTATAACCATGAACCATCCATCCTGTGTTGAAGAACTGCATTACACAAACCAATGGCAGCCTTCTTCAAGCTTCTGGCAGTGTGTTGCTTAAATGTTTCAGCAGTGCATTGAAGACATTCCAGCTGGGCTTAAAAGTTGGATACGTGTTAGTATTTCTAGGTCACGGCAACTAAAATGTAGGGCTCCTAGACTAGAAGGCACAGAACTATAGATCTTGTTGAAACAATCTGTTGATCACTGTGAGTATAAACAAAAAGCAGTGGTAATATGATGCCTTCATTCAGATATTTCTTTTATTTGTTCACTGGTATTTGACTCTGCTTTGGAGACATCTGTGACATTTTATCAGCCAAAAATATAGTGACGGATGTGTGAATAATAAAACCAAAACACAAGATCATCTTTGTCTTAAGGAACAGCTCTGAGTTGTTGACCCACAATTATCAAAGAAGTGTAGGGATCAGCAGATGATAGGAAAATGGTCTAGAAGCCAGCAATTGCTATTTCTGTTCTTGACTCTGCACAGCACTGTCTTGCTGTAGGTCCCTGAACAAGTCATTGCACATTTCTATTTTAATTTCCTCACTGAGACATTGTTTTTTCTACTTAAGTGGAAGTCATTGCAGCAGGGATTTGTGCTTTGTCCTATGCTGAATGTGATGGTTTCTCTAGAACCTATTGTCTGGGCTAGCTTGCTTCTCCAACTGTCAACACGTAAAGCAGACATCTATCATCACCTGTTAGTCATATATGAGAAAGTTACTTCTGCCTGTTGAAGTTGACAGATGCATTTGTCATTATCATATTGTAAAACATCTCCCAAGCTTTTCTGTTTACATGGAAGCTGCTCAAGCATGTTTTTTTTTTTCAGAAGCCTTTCTCAAAATAGTCTCTGTGTTGGTACTGTTAGGAGAGGTTTTAATAATATTTTCAGTTTGTCAATATGTCTTCTCTTTAGTCCATATGCAGTGTAAAAAGCTTTGTGCTCAGGAAAGTCTCCCAATTTCCCTAAATAAAGAGGTTCTTTTATCCCATTTAGTTCAGTACATAACCTTACACTAACTTGTAAATTCACTTCTGTATGGTGAGGAAGTTGCTTGAGGATTTTCAGATACCTACCTCATTCTCCCGTTAATGTGAATAGTTTACACTTAGTCTCTTGTGTTGCCAAGAACTTGTAATTTTTAATGTTATTTCTTTATTAACCATAAACCTATTCAGAAGATCACAGTATATGCTTCATGTACTCTATACATAATTTCATTTTGTATTAACCTATTCAGAAGACAAGGTTGCTCTGAAGTATGAGCTTACTTTGAAGTAATTTGGGAAGGTTTATTGGAAGTTGCAAACAAGGGGTCTTTGGAGGGGCTTATCAAATATTTAAGGGCCCCTTACATTTAGGCCAGTAGAAACTACATTAAAATAACTGACCTTTCTTTTTAACTTATTTCCAAATTATCAGTGTTTATCTTACAATGTGAAGCTTCCTCAATTCCAGAACAAAATATTTTCAGAAAGAAAGTACTCAGAACTGATATGCCTGCTTTAGGTAAACTTAGATTAGAGGTGATTTCTGGCAAAGCAGTACATCGCAGAACACATCAAAGAAACATTCCAACCTTTTGTTCTTAAGAAGGACTTCGGAATTTATAAAAATATTTTTAATTCAAAGAACAAATTATCAAAACCATATTTTCTTCAGGTACTGATCAATCTACTCCCAAACTGGTGTCTTACAAAAGGGATATTTGAGGTTTCAATAAAGGCTTCTGTTAACTAGTTGGATTTTGATCAGTTGGTTCCTACTTACGGTAATCTGCTCTTCATACTGTGTTTACCACTTACAGCTGGAAGTGTATACTTCATTAAACACACGTCATTCAACTACAAACTAAGAAACTGAAGTTATGTGAAACTGTATGTGGCATATATTTTATGTATTTCATTATATAAACTTCCTCAAATAAATCTTTGCCACTGTTGTGACAGGCTTTATCTAACTAATGTGTAACAAGCATGTTTGGTTGGTTTTAGAGGCAATTTTTACTTTGCTTATCTAGTTGCTAAAGCCTAATCTTAGACAAAACACTGATAAAGACACTTTTAAATTTTTTTGATTAGCATCCAATCCACTTATTAACTACCATATAAGAGCTACAGGGCTCTGGGGGGTTTTGGTCACTATCTGCTACTTGTGCTATTTAAAAATGTAAATGAAGTAAAACTGGAGGTTACATGTGCTCTTTAAAATATGCAGACAATACTTATTGATTTTCATCACTGCTTTTTTTTTTTGTTATTATTATTAATTGCTTTTACAGCATAAAGAAGGATTTGCTGCTATTCAGCTAATAGAATACTTCCCTCCTGATCAATTTATTGGAAGTTGTCATACACAAAAAACATGTTGCTTGGTTTCAGTTTGTTGGAAGAAGTTTATAGCATGATTAAACCGAGAGATTCCTTGTAGGCAAACTTTGATGATTGGAACAAATCAGACTGTCGTATTCTATGGTGTGAAGAAATCCTGTATAATGATCCATAGAGGGCAGGCGATTTGGTAGACCTAAAGTTAGCAAATACTTTATCCTTTTTAGGATCAACATGTCAAATTTTGTGACCAATGCTAAATCACCAGTCATGCTTATGCATTTACCTTTGGAGGCAGAATACCTCACGCTATGCAGCTTCTCTGTAGACTGTAGGAGGATTTCCATGACAAATGCACGTATCTTGAAAAGAGTAAGCAAATGGACGACAGTCAGTATCAAAGTGAGTCCAAACCCTATAAAGATAACCACAGGCGTTTTTTTTGAAATCTAGGCTTGGTGGAAAGTTCAAGTAAAGCTGTAAAGATTGTGCTGCACTAATCAGGAAAAGAACATAGTGTTAGCATTACAGATTACTGTCATAATCTCTGCTTTATCCACACCAAGTATGAGTCATTTACTCTTCATGCAAGACCTCACTTTCCTCTGACAGCGACATAAGGAAATGGGTATACCCTATATCTGTTGAGGGGATGTATTATTGGCTGCTATCCATTTCTTGATGACATGGAAATCCATTGCATTTCACCATCACTCCTAATGGCATCCTATTAAATATTGTCAAATTGGACCCTCTGGGCCAAGGAAAGTATGAGGACACTGGGGAGAGGAGCACCTGTCCCTTGCAGTAATCTTTGTTCTCAAGGGGCTGTTTTTCATGAATCATAGAATCATAGAATCATAGAAAGTTTTGGGTTGGAAGGGACCCCTAGAGGTCATCTAGTCCAACCCCCCCGCAGCGAGCAGGGACACTGCTAACTAGATCAGGTTGCTCAGAGCCCTGTCCAACCTGGTCTTGAACTTCGTTTCCAGGGATGGGGCCTCCACTACCTCTCTGGGAAACCCGTTTCAGTGTTTCACCACCCTCATTGTGAAGAATTTCTTCCTTATATCCAGCCTAAACCTACCCTGTTTTAGTTTAAAACCATTACCCCTCGTCCTGTCATTGCTGTCTCTACTAAAAAGATTGTCCCCATCTTTCCTCTAGGCTCCCTTTAAGTACTGAAAGGCTGCAATCAGGTCTCCCCGCAGCCTTCTCTTCTCCAGGCTGAACAAGCCCAACTCTCTCAGCCTGTCCTCATAGGAGAGGTGCTCCAGCCCTCGGATC
>Ga0065711_1028898_pt1 | contig 38633 bp, 35 predicted proteins | sample Hoacrofraction12_FD_59098 | JGI IMG/M metagenome (GOLD analysis project Ga0065711, IMG submission 59098) | Hoatzin crop microbial communities from Cojedes, Venezuela - Epithelial fraction 12 v2 (version 2) | ecosystem: Host-associated > Birds > Digestive system > Esophagus > Crop | place...
GAGCGCCGGGCACCGTGGGCTGCCGGGAGGGTTCGCGCAGCCCCGGCGGCGTCGCAGCGTGTCCCCACGTGCTGCCTGGCTCCGGCCGGGCCTGGCCGCTGTGCAGCCGTGCTGCCGCCCGCGGGTCAAGCCAGCGCGCCGCCCCCCTCCCAGACACAGCCTCCCGTCAGCAGAGAGGGGGTGAGGAGCCGCTTGTGCTCCTTGGACCTGACCAGAGGGCAAAGCAGGTTTGGGAGGGATTGCGGGTGAAATACCGCTAGTGCTTCTTTCTGTAGCCAATGCTTCGCATCGCGGCGTGACTCCTAAGCTTTTCTGCGTTGATGTTGTGGAGTTCGAGGGTCACCTTTGTCTCACCTTTATGGACAACGGGGTAGGAATGACTCCTCGCAACCTCTGCTGCATACTCAGGTGATGAGCAACGAGCCCTCCCACATCCAGCTGCTGGGCTGGATTCTCCGCTCTCCCGCACGCATTGCCACTGGCCTTTGGCATCCTATCATAAACATCCGGCATTAGTGGGCGCACCTCTCCCTGCTTCTCACCTTCCCAGTACGCAGAGGTGCGAAAGAACTGCGCCTGTACGCGGCCTGCCTCAGAGTGTAATGGGTGATCTAGGCACTCACAGCAAACTACCCTAACAGAAGCCATTTGGATCCTTAGTGTGCAAACCGCACAATAAGCAGGAGGTGCCTTTGTGCTGGGACATAGAGCAGGTCCATATAAAACTGGACAGATGTGCCTGAAGTCAAACCCAAGAGTCCTTTTCTGTAGACCAGTGTTACGGAGGAGTTTCCCCTCTTGTCTGTGTTGGCCTGTGGATGCTGAAATGAGTCATGTCTTCAGAGGACGTGTTCATCTCATGTTAATCTTCCTGCGTGATGTATTTTTCTATAGCGATGAGAAAGAATGAGGCAGGATAATGGCAAGAGATTTAAAGCGTGATGTTTTGTGATAAGGAATTTCAGTTCAGTAGGGCTTGTCTTTTACATAACTAACTTCAATGAAAATAGATTTTAAGCTTTTACTTGAAGCATTAGTGATGCGAGCCTTACAGAGAGGGTGTAACTTTACCAGGGCATTTTGAGCCCAAGCACAGAAAGTCCTTTGCCAGGATGAGGTTTTTTGGGCAAAGCAGCTCTATGTCCTTGATACTTTTTTGGTTGCCTCTTGGACTGGAAGTTTTTAAGGCTGAAGAAAGGAGTCTTTCAATGCAAAACTCCTGCGCTTTTATCTTTTGCTATAGCTTGTCCACAGGAACGAAGGGGCTAGGGCTTGGTTTTGTTTCTGTCTGACCGTTCTGTTTGATATAAGCAAAACGTGGGGGAGCAAAACAGAGAAAATTATTTCTTTAAATGCAGAAGACACACAACCATAGCACTTCAGAAAAGTTGGTGGGGTTCAGGAGATAAAAAACAGAGGCCCTGTCCCCTTCCTGCCCTGTCATTGTGTGCAGTGGAGGAGGGCCGTCCTCTTGCTGGTGCAAAGCATTCCAGAGGGGCCAGTGAGAGGTGGGGCTTAGTGCAGAATTATGAAGAACAGGCACGTGGGGTTTACCTGGCTGGCTGTTGGCCTGCATGTGCAGTGCTGGAAATTGAGTGCCTTGCTCCTCTGTTTGTTGATTTCTCTGTAATGTAAAAAATGTTGTGGAGGTGCTTAGGGTACATTAGAACTTGGAGTTCTTCCCTAGGTGCTAAAGAAATTGGGTCTGCGAGCGACTCTTCCTCTGACCGTTTATGTGGTTCTTCAGTGGTGAAGGCAGTATAGGGCTGGCAGGGTTTGGCTTCTTTACCAGCACTGCAACCATCCTGAGTCTTCCCTGCTGAACAGGAGCTAAGCTCCCTTTGCAAAAGTTAAGAGTGGTAATGTGGACGTGTGCCTGGAGTGAGGCGGGTGGTCCCTATTTCCAGCCCCCTTCTGCTTTGCTTGCTCTTGGTTTCATGGAGAAGACTGTCAAGAGACACCACCTGTCCATTGGATTGTGTGGCTTCAAGACTGGCTCCATGCGGCTAGGGATGGATGCCATCAGCTTCACCAAGACTGGAGGGGCTTTCATTGTGGAGCTGCTTTCCCAGACCTGCACTGACTGTTTCTGCTGAGACAGGGGTTATCCCACTGGTGTCATTCAACCAGCAAAACAGTGTCCTCCCTTGGCCGAATGGCCGAGCTGCTACCCTTCTCCAAAGGCACATGGGGAGCCAGTGGCTCTGCCATCGGGCCGAGGACACAGACTGCCTGCGGCTGTCCCTTGGCCATGTGCGCACAGCACAGTGTTTGGAGAGGGTGAGAATAACTGTAATCGGTGCTGCACCGGGAGAAGCCCTGCGGCACACCTTGCTGTTCACACACTGCCATGCTGCACTATTCCCTTTTCCTCGGGCTAGAACTTGTTGTGTGTCTGTTCGGGGGCATCTGCTGCTAACCGGGCTCCTAGAAAGGCTTTGCAGTCGTGCTGCCAGCCTGTGGCCTACCTGCTTCTGTCCCTTCCCCCCCGCCGTGCAGACCCATGTGCACATGCCTTGCCCAGGAGCTATGCTCTCTGCTGCTTCTCTGCTCCTGTAACGGCCTTTGGTGCCGCCTGGGCTGGCCTTCTTCCAGACTGTGTTTGCTTCACGCCAAAGGGACTTGAGAATATCCAGCTCACTGGCACCGCTTGTATATTATCGGCTGGCGTGACATTGCTGCGCCCCACTCAGCTTGGCACTTTTAAGTGTTTTTCTTCAATGCGTCCTACTGTCATGTCTGTCCTGGCTCAGTCTTCCCCTGAGACCATCCTCCTGTGTCACACCCCTCTGGCGTGTCAGGCCTGTGACCAGGTCTTTGCAGCTGGATTTTCTTCTGCCCCTGTGGTAAAACTGGGCAACCCTGGGCTGCTTGACTCTGTGGCTTCTAGAGAAAATGATTGTTACTGAAGACTCTGTGCCTAGCCTGGTGGCCATTCTGGAGCATACCCTCGTCAACTGCTGGCACAGTTTGATGCCATTCCAGGCAAAAAGGGCACGCACGTCCTCATCTGGAATGTTCACAGGTACAGGACTGAGGCATGTGGCAAGGCAGCAGTGCCCCGAGGATGAGGAAGAGCTAAAATCAGAGAGAGCTTCAGGACAGCACCTGGCCTGGCTGGTCTGAGCCCACTGTCATCCAGCCTGGCCACTGGAGGAACAAATGCAGCGACACCTGCAGGGATTTCTTCCTCCTCCTCTGTATGGACCGAGTGCTTGGGCTGCCACACTGGGGGTTAGGAGAGGTGGGTCTAGTTCTGCCTGTCACGGGCATGCTCTTTTTCTCGGAGGAAACCATTTAATACATTTACTTCCTTTTCCTGTCTGTGCAGTGGGAATTCCATATTTCTGTGCTATCAAGACTCTTCTGAAGTGTTCTGCTGTTTTGGTGTTCCACACAGACGTACCTGTAATTAAATGGCTGACTAATGAGGTCCATGGAGCGTGTGAAATACACTGTTTTATCTGCTCCTCAAGAAGTTCCCTTGGGATCCTGATACAGAAGAGCAGACCGGGGTGCTGATGATGGGAGGAAAACTTCTTTATTTTTGTGTTTGGTGTTTTTCAGAATTAAAGATGGGGAGCTGGAGCTGGATTTTGATATGGACAAGCATGATATTCAGATAGCAGACTTCCGTGCAGATGACAGGGAGGTTCCCAGCAGAGGGGTTCTTCACACTCAGAAAATGGTTTGAGAGTTTCCTGGCCCGGAAATGGAGTAAGTTGACGAGAGCTGAAAGGGAGCAGGATGGCCTTTCCCAGCTGTGTTCTGTGCATGACTCGCAGGCGATCATAGAATCATAGCATGGTTTGGGTTGGAAGGGACCTTGTAAATCATCTCATTCCAACCCTCCTGCTATGGGCAGGGACACCTTCCACTAGACCAGGTTGCTCAGAGCTCCATCCAGCCTGGCCTTGAACACTTCCAGGGATGGGGCATCCACTTCTCTGGGGAACCTGTTCCAGTGCCGCACCACCCTCACAGTGAACAGTTTCTTTCTTATATCTAATCTAGACCTACACTCTTTCAAGTTTTAAGCCATTACCACTTGTCCCATCACTACAGGCCCTTGTAAGAAGTCCCTGTCCAGCTTTCTTGTAGGCCCCTTCAGGTACCGGAAGGCAGCTGTAAAGTCTCCCCAAAGCTGCCTCTTCTCCAGGCTGAACAGCCCCAGCTCTCCACCTTTCCTCATAAGAGAGGTGCTCCAGCCCTCAGATCATTTTTTGTGGCCCTCCTCTGGACCCACTCCCACAGGTCCATGTCTTTCCTGTGCTGAGGGCTCCAGAGCTGGACGCAGGACTCCAGAGTGGAGTAGAGGGGCACAATCACCTCCCTCGACCTGCTGGCCACAATTCTCTTTATGCAGCCCAGGATACAGTTGGCTTTCTGAGCTGTGAGCACACATTGCCGGGTCGTGTTGAGCTTCTTGTTGACCAGCACCCCCAAGTCCTTCTCCTCAGGGCTGCTCTCAATCCATTCTCTGCCCAGCCTGTACTTGTGTTTCAGATTGCCCCAACCTGTGTGCAGGACGCTGCACTTGTCCTTGTTGAACTTCATGAGGTTCACGCAGGCCCACTTCTCAAGCCTGTCAAGGTTCCTCTGGATGGCATCCCTTCCTTCCAGTGTGTCGACCACACCACGCAGCTTGGTGTCATCAGCAAACTTGCTGAGGGTACGCTCGATCCCACTGTCGCTGTTGCCGACAAAGATGTAAATCAGCACCGGTCGCAGTACCGACCGCTGAGGAATGCCACTCTTCATTGGTCTCCACTTGGACATCGAGCCATTGACCACAACTCTTTGAGTGTGACCATCCAGCCAATTCCTTATCCATGGAGTGGTCCATCCATCAAATCCATGTTTCTCCAATTTGGAGACAAGGATGTTGTGTGAGACGGTGTCAAATGCTTTGCTGAAGTCCAGGTAGATGACATCCATTGCTCTTCCCTTATCCACCAATGCAGTAATCCCGTCATAGAAGTCCACCAAGTTTGTCAGGCATGATTTGCCCTTAGTGAAGCCATGTTGGCTGTCACCAGTCACCTCCTTAGTTTCCAGGAGGATCTGCTCCATGGTCTTTCTGGGCATGGAGGTGAGACTGACTGGCCTGTAGTTTCCGGGGTCTTCCTTTATACCCTTTTTAAACATGGGGGTTATGTTTCCCCTTTTCCAGTTGCTGGGAACTTCACCAGACTGCTGTGATTTCTCAAATATTATAGATAGTGGCTTAGCAACTTCATCCGCCAGTTCCCTCAGCACCCACGGATGCATCTCATCAGGTCCAATGAATTTGTGCAACTTCAGGTTCCTTAGATGGTCTTGAACCTGGTCTTCTCCTATGGTGGGTGGTTCTTAATTCCCCCAGTCCCTGCCTTTGCTGTCTGTGACTTGGACAGTATGGCTGGAGCACTTGCCGGTGAAGAGTGACAAAAAAGTCATCAAGTACCTCAACCTTCTTCATATCCCAGGTAACCAGGTCTCCCATTTCCAGAGAGATTCCACATTTTCCCTAGTCTTCCTTTTATCACTGGTGTACCTATAGAAGCTTTTCTTGTTGCGCTTGATGTCCCTGGCCAGATTTAATTCTGTCAGGGCTTTAGCTTTCCTAACCTGATCCCTGGCTGCTTGGACAGTTTCTCTGTATTCCACCCAGGCTACCTGTCCTTGCTTCCTTTTTGTGCTTGACTTTGTGCAGGAGCTTCTTGTTCATCCATGCAGGCCTCCTGGCAGTTTTCCTGACTTCCTCTTTATTGGGATGCATCGCTCCTGAGCTTGGAGGAGGCAATCCTTGACTATCAACCAGCTTTCTTGGGCCCCTCTTCCCTCCAGGGCTTTATGCCCCTATGGACCAGGTCCCTGAAAAGGCTAAAGTCTGCTTTCCTGAAGTCCAGGGTAGTGATCTTGCTGTGTGCTCTCCTTGCTTCCCTAAGGATCTTGAACTCCACCATTTCATGGTCACTGCAGCCAAGGCTGCCCTGGAGCTTCTCATTCCCCACCAGCCCCTCCTTGTTGGTGAGAGCAGGGTCCAGCATAGCACCTCTCCTCATAGGCTCCTCTGTCACTTGGAGAAGGAAGTTATCATCAGCATAATCCAGGAACCTCCTGCATTGCTTATGCCCTGCTGTGTTGTCCCTCCAACAGATACTGGAGTGGGTGAAGTCCCCCATGAGGGCCAGAGCTTGTGAACGTGAGGCTGCTCCTATCTGCCTACAGAGGGCCTCATCTGCTCAGTCTTCCTTGGGTGGGTGGCCTTTAGGAGACACCCACTGTAACGTCACCTGTCCCTGCCCTGCCTTTAATCCTGATCCATAAGCTCTCGGCTGGCTCCTCATCCACCCCAGGTGGAGCTCCATGTGCTCCAGCCGGTCATTGACATAGAGGGCGACACCCCCTCCTCGTCTCCCCTGCCCATCCTTCCTGCAGAGCCTGTATGCTTCCATTCCAACACTCCAGTCATAGGAGCCATCCCATCACGTCTCGTGATGCCAATGAGATCATAGCCCTGCAGGTGTGCGCACGTCTCTAACTACTCTTGTTTATTCCCCACGCTGCGTGCGTTTGCTCAGAGGCATTGAAGTTGGGCCCCCAGTGAAGCTGACTTACTGGCTGGAGTTCCTTTGTGCTGCCCATCAGATGCTCTCCTGCTGACCTGTGATCCTTCTCCAGGGATGAAAGGTATTAAATCCAAACTAGATTTTGGGTTCACCTGGAAAAGACTACGTGTGACTAGAATTCTCCTGACTGTTCTGTTGTGCTGTCCTCTTTCCCAGGCATACTGCAGTATCTTGTACCTGAAGCCTCACATGCAGATCATCCCATGACAGAAGGTGGTGAACACTGAGCTGACTGGCAAGAGCCTGACCAAGGTTGAATATGATTTTTACAAGCCAAGTTTCATTGTATCCTTCCTGCCACCTCTTGGCACTCTGCTCCCACAGCAGCCTCAGCACACTGGGGGGTTCCAGACCAGCCTCTCTGATGCATAGAGAAACCCAGGATTTAAATGAATAGAGAGGCTGAATTATCTTCTCCTTCCTATCTTCTGGTCACCTTTGAGAAGCCAGATCCTGACGTGAAGCTTAGAAGGGAGCCCTCAAAGCTGCTTCTGCTGGAGCAGTGAGTGGTACCTTGTACATGAGCCAGTTCCTGTCATACCCCAAGGCCGATGTGCTGTGTCTTTGCATGGGAGATTGAGGTGGAGAAAGGCTTGAGGCTTTTGGTGACTGGTCAGTTTTGCTTTGGAAAATATCCCCTCAAATGTATATTAAATGACAGCATTATTCAATTCAGTGAAAAAAAGACTTTATAAAAATGCATAATGAGACCAGAAAAGCCTTTCTTCCCCTCTGTCCCATTCATCAGCAGCTGGTTGCTGACTTTCCCTGGCTGACTAGAAGTTGGTCATTTGAGTTCTTGGAGCATGCTGATTTTCATTCTCAACACCTGCTTCTAGGCCACTCCAGCTCTTTGGGAGCAAGATGACTTTTTTGGCTTACCTGCTGACATATACGTTTGGAGAGCAGTGTCCGCAGAATAGAAATCCGTATCCCTGAGTAAAGCCAAGTGCAAAGAACAATCTGCCCTTCAAATCTCTTCCAGCAAGAACTTTGCTTAAGCTGTTTTGAGCTACACCTGAGCATCTTTTATCCCCCCCTCCTCCTACATGCTTTAAAGGTTGTGTTGTGTCATGAATTTCTGTGCTTATGAAAAGATTGACCAAAGATGAACAGCCGTTACTTAAATTCTGTTCTTAGTCAGGAATTAGAGAACCAACAAAGCTGCTTTCCTGCTTTTGTAGCTTCACAGTAGTTCACATCTGTGTGCTAATGCTCTCCCCAGACATTGCACAGCCACTGTGTTTTGAGATGATTTGCAGAAATGCAGCAGGTTAGAAACCTGTAGTGGTAGTGTCCAAGCAGTAGTGGTTTTCCACTTGCTTTCAGAGGTGCTTTGGCCTTGCATAGCTGGTGTGTGTAAAATAACAGATCCTCAAGATTTGGAGTTTAGCACCTGCTGTGTGCGGAAAATGTATTGTATTGGAGAGCACGTGATGACTATGTACACTGCAAATGCATGAACTCTGACTGTAAGAAGTTAAGCAAATTAAAATATATTTAGACAAAAAGTGGTTAATGAGATATTTTAATCCTAACCCCACAGTAACCCATCTACTAGTGGTCTGTCTAGAACTCAATTTGTGAAAGTGGGGTCTGCTGAAGGAGAACTTGCTCTCCTTTGACAGACTTCAGCGTCATTGTTAGTTGTTAAGATTTGCTCAGCCCTGACTGGATGTGCTTGATTTGGTTTTGCAAATTGGTCCTTTATCTTTTAATAACAGGTAAGATTATTAATCATTTAATTATCTCATTTGTGGTATATTCCAAGGTAGTTTTCTGTGGCCAAGTCTTGCCTGTTCGATTATCAGGGTAATATAAATGCATATCAGAGTTTTTATGAAAGCTATAACCAAGGCATATTTTGACTTGGCAGTGACAGACTGGCTCCACTCAGTACAGCTGTATCCAGCTCCCCTCCAGTCAGTTACGTGTGCTCTTATCTGCAGTTGTTGGCTATGTGCACAGGGTTGTTGTTAGCAGGCCAAGGTAAGCGCTTTTTTCCTGATGAAGAGGGCAGGTGATGTGCTGAGGAACGCAGCGTAGGCTGCTTGATGCTGCAGCCTCTCCAGAGCATTCCACTCCTTCCTGTGGAACTTGTGCATCTCCCCTGCTCCTCCCCTGGAGCTTGTTGTTTATTTCTTCCTTGACACGTTTTCCCTCAGAGCCAAAGGGTGAAAATCACCTTTGGATTCACCTGCAAGAACAAAGGCCACTATGGGATCATGATGTACTACAACAACTAGCTCATCAGATCCTCTGAGAAAGGTGGTCTGTCAAAGGAAGGTGAATAGGTGGACTTATCTTTTACCCCTTTTTATCTGGGAGAGGGGAGAATGGGCTTTGCAAAAAGCAGCCTTGTCTTAGATCCTTGCTTCTACATTGCACGGTGTCCAGAGCTGAACAAGGAGATCTGGTGCGTCCCTAGGGTCAGATCAATGTGGGCATCTGCACAATAGGTGCCTGTCCAGGTTTTAGGTAACTAGAGATGTCCAGCTACTGTTTAATACTGCTGTGGCTGGAGGTGCTACCAGAGGATGAGCCTGCCTCTCCTCCAGGGTGATTTCCAGAAGGAGATCTGCTCTGGCAGGACAGCGTGGACTCTGTTAGGAAGTGATCACTGAAGCATTTGCTTCTAGGTGTAATCTTGCAGCAATATCTCAGAGCTATGGCATGCATTGGAGGTGACCATCTTTGCCACAGATAATTCTGGTCTGCTAGGTAGTTACCTGCTGTTTACTAACAGAGAAGGACTGGTGGGGGATGTGGTGGTCAGAGGCTGTCTTCGGCTTAGTGACCATGAAATGATAAGAGTTCTCGGTTTGAGATGAAGAGGGGGGCCAGCAAAACCACCACCATGGACTTTCGGAGGGCAGACTTTGGCCTGTTCTGGATGCTGGTTGAGAGGGTCCCTTTCGAGAGAGTGCTGAAGGGCAAAGGGGTCTAGGCAGGCTGGGCATTCTTCAAGGAGGAAGTCTTAAAGGCACAGGAGCAGGCTGTCCCAGTGTGCTGCAAGATAAACCAGCGGGGAAGACGACCGGCCTGGCTGAACAGGGAGCTCTTGCTGGGACTCAGGAAGAAAAGGAGGGTCTACCACCTATGGAAGAAAGGGCAGGTGACTGAAGAGGAGTACAGGGGACTCGATAGGTCATGCAGAGAGGAAATTAGAAAGGCAAAAGCCCAGCTAGAACTCAGGCTGGCCACTGTTGTAAGGGACAACAAAAAATGTTTTTACAAATACAGCAACAACAAAAAGAGGGCCAAGGAGAGTCTCCATCCCTTATTGGATGTGAGGGGAAATATTGCCAACAAGGATGAGGAAAAGGCTGAGGCACTTAATGCCTTCTTCGCCTCAGTCTTTAGTAGTCAGACTGGTTATTCCCAGGGTAAGCAGGCCCCAGTGCGTGAATATAGGGAAGGAGTGCGGAACAAACCTCCCATAATCCAGGAGGAGAAAGTTAATGGCCTGCTATGCCACCTGGACACTTACAAGTCTATGGGCTGGATGGGATCCACCCAAGAGTGCTCTCCATCATCTGTCAGCAGTCCTGGCTAACAGGGGAGGTACCAGATGACTGGAGGATAGCCAGTGTAACACCCATCTACAAGAAGGGCTGGAAGGAGGATCCTCGGAACTACAGGCCTGTCAGCCTGACCTCAGTGCCAGGGAAGATTATGGAGTGATTCATCCTGAGTGCACCCACCGGTCATGTGAAGGACAACCAGGGGATCAGGCCCAGCCAGCATGGGTTCATGAAAGGCATGTCCTGCTTGATCAACCTGATCTCCTTCTATGACCAGGTGACCTGCCTGGTGGATGAGGGAAAGGCTGTGGATGTTATCTACCTGGACTTTAGTAAGGCCTTTGACACTGTTCCCCACAATATCTTTCTGGAGAAACTAGCTGCCCATGGTTTGGATGGATGTACACTTCACTGGATAAAGAACTGCCCAAATGGCCGAGCGCAGAGAGTGGTGGTGCACGGAGTTAAATCAAGCTGGTGGCTGGTCAGAAGTGGTGTTCCCTAGGGCTCAGTTTTGGGTCCAGTCTTGTTTAACACCTTTATCAATGATCTGGATGAGGGGATTGAGTGCACCCTCAGTAAGTTTGCAGATGACACCAAGCTGGGCGGGAGTGTCGATCTGCTTGAGGGTAGGAAGGCTCTGCAGAGGGATCTGGACAGACTGGATTGATGGGCCGAGGCCCACTGTATGAGGTTCAACAAGGCCAAGTGCCGGGTCCTGCACTTTGGTCGCAACAATCCCATGCAATGCTACAGGCTTGGGGAGGAGTGTCTGGAAAGCTGCCCAGTGGAAAAGAACCTTGGGGTGCTGGTCAACAGCCAGCTGAAGATGAGCCAGCAGTGTTCCCAGGTGGCCAAGAAGGCCAATGGCGTCGTGGCTTGTATCAGGAATGGTGTGGCCAGCAGGAGTAGGGAGGTGATCATCCCCCTGTACTTGGCACTGGTGAGGCCACACCTGGAGTACTGTGTTCAGTTTTGGGCCCCTCACTACGAAAAAGACATTGAGTTGCTGGAGCGTGTCCAAACAAGGGCAGTGAGGCTGGTGAGTGGTCTAGAGAACAAGTCTTATGAGAAGCGACTGAAGGAACTGGGGTTGTTCAGTCTGGAGAAGAGGAGACTGAGGGGGGACCTTATTGCTCTCTACAACTACCTGAAAGGAGGTTGTACTGAGGCAGGTGTTGGTCTCTTCTCGCAGGTAACTAGCGATAGGACAAGAGGCAATGGCCTCAAGTTGCGTCAGGGGAGGTTTAGATTAGATATTAGGAAAAATTTATTTACTGAAAGAGTGGTCAGGCATTGGAACGGGCTGCCCAGGGAAGTGGTTGAGTCACCATCCCTGGAGATGTTCAAAAATTGTGTAGATGTGGCACTTCAGGATATGGTTTAGCAGGCATGGTGGTGCTGGGTGGATGTTTGGACTTGATGATCTTAGAGGTCTTTTCCAACCTATGATTCTATGATTCTATTCTGTGATTAAGCCAGCCTGCACTCTGCTTTCTGGAAGAAAAAGCTTCAGTATTCTATGCCCAAAATACCTTTGCAGGGGGGTTTGGCAGGTGTTTTTACCACTTACGTGCTGTTGGCATGCAGTGCACAGCCCATGGTGTTGCCATCGATCTTTGTATCAGGCGCTTGGGGTGTCAGCCCTCCCTGAAGAACTACATTTTTTTTTTGTTCTGAGGAAAATTGGCTAAAGCAGCTTTTTCCCTTAATTTCTGGTGCCTGGTGCTGGGAGGAGGAGTAGGTGTGATTGGTGTAATTGAATGCAACTTCCTGAATCGAGCACACAACAAAGAGAACTTCCAGGAAGGCAAAGAGTGCTGGTAGGAGAGACCTGTGTCTAAGGCTGCTGCTTGGAGAGGGTTTCACCATGATACAGCCTTTGTTCCGAGCACCGCACATGTTCTTAGGTCTGTTTATTGTGAAGTAGCCCCAGATTGTCCCATTTTTTTCCTTCTTTAGTGCTCCTAGAGAGCACAGAGACTTTTATCCTGAAAGTCTGGTGCGAACATATAGCCTCGGGCGGAGGAAAGGACACAGTCTGTGCATTCCTGCAGATCATTCCCTCACAAGACTCCAGCCCTGAGGAGACTCCTCTGAAATATTATGGAGCCTGTGTTCATATGCACTTTAGCAGAGCTGCTCAAACTGGGAGCACACCTATAAAGCCAGAAGAAAAAGTTGGATGCTGACGTGGAGCCTCCAGTTAAGGGGTGCAGCAGAAGCAAGCAATGTCCTTCCTCCAGGCACCAGCCCCTGCTCCCCTGAGCGTGCAGCATTCCACACTTTGGCAAAGGCTGCACTTGGGGACAGTGACTTGTAACCGGAATTTTTTTACTATGATATTGGCCCATTTTTGCAGCTGTGGGGTGGGTGATACAGAAGGGGTGCTAAGGTGCCAACCTAAAACCTGCAATCACAAGTCTAAGTCCAGTTCTTGGGGAAGGGGTTTGTGTTTGCCCTGGTTGTTCCTTGTGCTGCCTGTTGTGCCAGTGGGAGTTGCCCAACTTCTTACGGAGTTCTTGCTTCCTGGTGGATGATCACTGTGATGGGACAGAAACTCAATAGCTATTGGAAGGTGAAGATGGCACAGATGAACTTGGGAAATGTGAATGCAGCTTGCACGATAATGTAGGAACCAGTGTGCTACTACTCTGATCTTTGGCGGTGCTAAAGGCCTGGGAGTTTCCCTTGGTCAAGGTGGGGTGGGAATGTGTCACCAGGAGGAGCAGAGGCTGCCAAGGGGTGACTGGACTCCTCCTTCCTGTAGGGAATTGAAATTTGAACTGTGGAGTTTGGTCCAGTGGTTACTGGGAGGGATGCCGCACCACAGGCATGAGGTTCCTGGGAGACCAGAGACACGCTGGCTGCTCTGGACCATCCCATGTCCTGTGCCAAATGGGCTGGGATTGCTTTGAGGTCAGGTGGCAGCACTTGTTGTGAACAGCCTTTCCTGGTGTTTACTCCACATTTGAAATAGTCAGACCAGCACTGGGTTTTGCAGAGAGACCAGACAAGATGTGAGTACAATGTAAAGAGTGGAGGAAGCTCCCTGACCAGGTTGACCCTACATTGTTACCAGAAAGCTGGCTTTGTCATCTCCATGCCCTCCCCACCTACAGGAGGCTTATGAACTAAGTCTTGAATTACTTTTTTCCATGCCATCTCACATCCTTGAAATACAAATGGTTCCTGTCAAATGCTTGACTTCCTGCTTTCCTTCCACATACCTGTGAACAGAGATCTTCATTAACATGGGCAATGTTAAAATAGGAGCGTTTCAGTACATGCTTGCTTTGGTCACTGCCTGACCCCCCTTTTCCCGATGCCTTTGAAATAAGAGCCTTTGATCTAGAGGAGTCTGGCCATTTAAGTTATAGTGTTTCTGAAGGATTGGATGGGTTTAAATTAAATGTGCTGATTGAATGACAGTCAACTGGCAAAACAGCTAATAACAGAATCACAGAATCACACAGAATCATAGAATGTTTGGGGTTGGAAGGGACCTCTGTGGGTCATCTAGTCCAGTTGAGATCTCCTGACCTGTTAGAGAACAAAAAAAGCTTTACTTCCTCACCAAGAATATCAGCTCAAATGCTAAGCAGAAAGAACCAACCATCTGGAGGTTACTGAAGGAAAATCCTTTTCTCCGATCAACAAACGCCAGGGTGCAACCAGTTTATATGGCTGAATTGCCATTATCTGTTGAAGTTTGGCATTCCACAAAGTGCCGCCCTGCTCTAAACGGTGATAAGACAGCCTACATGATAAACTGTTAAGGAAATCAGCTGGCTCTGAAGGCCGAGGTGTAAGTTTTTATAGCCTAGAAACTACATAATAAAGCCAGTTTTCAACAGAGGAGGAAGCTAATACAAAACTGCCTCAATTTAAAGCTCTTTGATAAAGTCAGTGATCTGGAAGAGGAAGCAGCACAGATTACAGATTGGAGATAGTTCTTTGTAAGCCACATAAACGAACTGTGGGATTTGTGAGAACCTTTGGACTGACCTGGTTCAACTGAGCGGTCAGCAAGGTGGTGGCAGACCAGAGCAAGTATGTAAGGTACTGTAGGAGTAATTAGGATTGCCTATGTGTACAGATAATTTCTAAGTTAGCAGTATCATCTGAGGATGGAGACGTAAGAATGTGTTGGACGGTTCAGTGAAAACACCTGTGCAGTCCTTGTGGCTGCCAGGAAAGTAACAGTTACATTTCTGTTTTAAACCTGTATATGTAGGATTTTTATCTTGTGCTTCAGGACATCACTGCAAATATGCAGTGGTGCATAGAGGGAACTTTTCGCATAGACTGTTTTCACATAACTCATGATTGTGATAGTTCCTTTCCTTCAAAGCAGCTGGTGTTAGTGGTCTGTGCTGCCCACGTGGGTTATGATGCATTTCTTTGTCAACTCAAAAATGAAGCAGAAATGACTGGCGTAATATGTGGTATGCTGAACTTTTGTCTCATAGTCTGTACTTCATTTCGTCTGTCTTGCTTTGGGATTCGAGTGGCTCTTTTTCTCTTTAGCCCTTAGCAGTGTTTGATTCTTCAGCTGTTTTCTTGACCTTCTTTTATCTGAAATCCTAAAGGAATAGAGACATTGCGTAGATGTCCAAACCGTGGAGATTTTTGGTGGGAGAGGGGACTCAAGCTGTTCTTTCACAGATGCGGGCATGGTTGACTGCTGTTGTTGCAGAAGCTATTTGGCACCCAAGGAGTAGGAATACAGTGATGAGGAGAAGAAACCCAGATACAGACAGAAATGCTGGAAGGGGTAAGTGTATCCCGTTCCGGTTTTTAGCTCAGCTACCTCAAGCAAGGATGGGGGAAAGAGAGGTGCTGGGTGTCCTGCATACAGGAGATGTCTGCTGCTTTTCTCTTGTCCTGTGGTTCTCCAGGTGAAAGAACGTTTCACCCCATGATAAGACAGCAAGGAGAAACTTGCTTTATTTTTTTTTTCCCTTTTGTTCGTTTAGGGACCTGGATGGAGAGAGGAAGAGGAGATTGTCGTCATCATCCAGTGAGAGTGTGGAACAGCGAGGCAGGAGGCAGAAGGCTGCAGGAGCCATCACAGGAAAGCCTTGATGCTGCAGGGCTTGGCACGTTCTCAGCCCTGCCACACTGTTATTTGTGTTCCCTCCTGCAAAGAGAGATGCTAACGCATGAAGATGTTGGAGCATCATGTAAAATGAGACTTTGATTCTTATTTGTGTACATCTTGGACATGCGTAAAACTCTCTCAACAGTAACAGAGATCAGGGCAGTTGCAGCACCTGTGCTCAATCCTACCCTGTCCTGCCTAGTCCTAGTGTGTTCCTTCCTGCCTCTCCTGTATAGAAGAGGATGCAGAAGGCTCCATGCCCCCTCTCTTGGGCTTGCGGCTCTGGTCCTGTGTGGCCTTTTTGCCCATTTTCAGGTTAACTGGTTATATTAAAGACTCTGATCTTTTGAATTTTCAAGAATCTTTTGGACATGGCTGCCCAGAATGGGTTCTCCAGGCAGCTCCGTGACACTGCAGCAAGGGACCCTTTGTGACAGTTGGTGTTTTGAAAACTGCTGCAAATGGTGAAGCTCCTGTTCTTGTCATCCTTTTGGATGAAGGCGAGACAAGGCAAGCAGCTCCGATGCTGGCACGACCCACCGTGGAGCGTTCTGGTGCAGTGTACCAGGGGTTTTCTTGGACTGGGGAAGCCTCAGGGGAGTGGAGAGACCCACCAGGAGCCCGCAGGTGATGGGAGGGCATCTGACAAGACCTGGGTGGTGCCAGGAGCAGCCATGGCTAAATCCCCACAGCTGTAAAAGGAACCCCTGGGGAGCATCAGCCAGGGCATGGTGCGGCAGGGTGTGCAGGAAGGGCGCAGGTAACTGCTGGCTCACTCAGGGAGCAGTGTTCTCTCTACCTTAGAAGGCTGTGTCTGCAACCGGTGCAGCTTCCCAGGCAGAGCTCTGGTGAGAGCAGGCTGCTTCCCAGGTGCCAGGCTGCAGGCTGTGCCCTGCTCTTACACTGGTACCGTCTGCTGCAGTGAGCACGCCGTGGGAGCTGCGTCCTGGTAGAGGAACTCCTCGGCTCAGTGACGGAGCTCCGGGAGGAGGTGACTGGGTTGAGGAGTATCAGGGAGTGCAAGAGGGAACCACATCCGACCTTCCCTGGGACAGGCCCAACAGGCAGGCAGGACGCATGGCATAGAGGAGCCCCTATCTTCTCTCTAGCTGGCAGAATGCGGTGACGTAATGGATGGGGGGCAATGACAAGAAGCTCCTGCCCGGTGCAGCAGGCGCATCACCTCTGGGACCACCCCACGTTCCCAGGTGCCCTTACATAATAGGTGCGAGGCTCTGCAAGTGGAACTGAACAATAACAAAGTTGATGGTTCATCCAGCTTGGAGGTGCAGTTGGCCTGCACCCTGCATCAAAACCACTTCCATTAAGAAAAAAAGACAGGTTATTGTCATAAGAGGTTCTCTTCTGAGGGGAAGAGAAGGCCAAATATGCCAACTAGTAAGTAAGGTCCCCTGGGAATTTGCTTTTGCAGGTATCTGGGTCCATGAATGCTGGTCACTTTTTAAATGCCATCTCTTAAGAGTGCAGAAATACTCTTCCAAAGTGTCAGAAGTCAAGCAAGTGGGGCAGAAGGCTGGCTCGGATGAGCAGGGATCTTATTCTAGAACTTAGGTGGAAAAGGAAGGTGTATGGACATTGGAAGCAAACAGGACAGGTGACACAGAAGGACCACAGAGATGCTGTTTGCCATTGTAGGGAGAAAACTCATGTGGCCAAAGATCGATTAGAGTTCAAGCTGGCCAGTACTGTGAAGGACAAGAAAAACGACTTTTAAAATTATGTTAACAGCAAAAGACGGATCAGAGATAACATTGGTCTGTTACTTGATGAGGTCGGTCACCTCACAAATAGGCATTTAGACAAAGTGGAGACGTTCAATGACTTCTTCACCTCTATCTTCAATACCAGTGATGGGTCCTGGGACCCCTGGAGCCCTGTGTTGGAAGATTGTGACTGGGGAGATGATAGACTTGCAGACACACCTGAATGTGTTTGAGACTTGTTGCTCCAGCTGGATGTGCGTAAGTCTATGTGCCCAATGGATTCATCACAGGGTACTGAAAGCTGGCTGATATCATCATGGGACCTCTTTCCATTGTTTGTCAACAGTATTGGGAGTCTGGAGAGGTCCCAGTAGACTGGAAGCTGGCAAATGTTGTCCTAGTTTTCAAGAAGGGTGAGAAGGAAGACCCTGGTAATTACAGGGCTGTCAGTCTCACTTCAGTGTCTGGTAAAATTATGGAGAGTTATTACTCTGGGAGTTACTGAAAAACAGTTGAGAGATAAAGCAGTCATTGGTCACAGCTGGCATGAGTTCATCAGGGGAAAGTCCCGTTTAGTGAACTTGATTTCCTTTTATGACAAGATCACCCATCTGGTTGGCCAAGGGAAGCCACTATATGTGGGGTTTTTTGATTTTAGCAAAGCTTTTGATACTGTCTCTCACAGTATCCTTCTGGACAAAATGTCCAGCACACAGCTAGACAAGTCCATAATACAATGGGTGAAAATTGGTTGACGAGTAGGGCTCAAAGGCTTATGCTAAATGGGGTTATATCAGGCTGGTGGCCAGTCACCGGTGGGGTTCACCAGGACTCAATTTTAGGGCTGGTGCTCTTTAACGTTTGTATACATGAACTGGATGCAGGAATCGAATGTGCATTAAGTAAGTTTGCTGACGATACTAAACTAGGAGGAGCTGTGGACTCCCTCAAGGGTAAAGAGCCCTTAGAGAGAGATCTGGATAGACTAGAGAGCTGGGCAATCACCAACCATATGAAGTTTAACAAGAGCAAGTGTTGAATTCTGCACCTGGGATGGGTAATCTTGGTTATAAATACAAACTGGGGGATGAGAGGCTGGAGAACATCCCTGTGGAAAGAGATCTGGGGGTTTGGGTTGATGGCCAGTTGAATATGAGTCAACAGCGTGCCCTGTCAGCCAAAAAAGCCAACTGTGTCCTGGGGAGCATCAAGCACAGCATGGCTAGCCAGTCAAGGGAGGTGATTGCCCCACTCTACACTGCACTGGTGCAGACCCACCTTGAGTGCTGTGTGCAGTTTTGGGTGCCTCACTACAAGAAGGACATCAGACTATTAGAGTGTGTTCAGAGGAGGGCGACGAAGATGATGAAAAGCCTCGAGGGCAAGTGCAGCTGAGGTTGCTGGGTTTGTTCAGCTTGGAGAAAAGAAGGCTGAGGGGGGACCTCATCGCAGTCTACAACTTCATAAGGGGGGCAGCAGAGGGCGAGCTGCTGATCTGCTCTCTCTGGTGAGTGGAGATAGGACACGAAGAAATGAAATGAAGCTGTATTAGGGGAAGTTCAGATGGGACATTAGCAAAAGGTTCTTCACTGAGAGGGTGGTTAGTCACTGGAACAGGCTCCCCAGCAAAGTGGTCACGGCACCAAGCCTGTCAGACTTCAAGGAGTGTCTGGACAATGCTCTTAGTTGTATGGTTTAGCTTTAGGTAGTCCTGTGAGGAGCAGGCTGTTGGACTTGATGATCTTTATGGATCCCTTCCAACTTGAGATATTCTATCATTCTGTGATTTTTACTTCCCAGATCAAAGTTGGAGAAAGCCCCATGCCTCAGTGGTGGTGGTAGAGTGTGGGAAACCATATGACTTGAGACAGAACAACACTCTCTCATGACCCTGAAGGATCAGTGCATCCTGTGCCTCCCTTCTCTCTTCTCATGAGCTAAGCTGTTTTCACACATCCAGCTGCAAAAGATCCTGGAAAACAGCAACCGTGAACTGGCATTCGCAAAGCCATGAATCCAAAGCTGATTGGCTCTAGTAACTATTGTATTAGTATATAAGGTATTCACTTGACATAAATATCTAGTAGTAGTGTCTTTTCGGTACGCACATTTGGGTGGAACTATCCCCTGTGCGTCCAGCACTGCAGTAAAGAAAGCCTGCTTTCTAGAACTCCAAAATTAAGTTTTAGAGAGTGAATTATTTTGCCGCTTTCCGGTAACAGATTTTGGCACCCCAGATGGGACGCTGCTCCTGAACCTCAATGATCCGAGGGATCGCAGGACCTCCAGCTGCCACCGAGGGATTCTTGGGGAGAACCTCCGATCCCTGGACCAAGAAGTTCTGAGCAAGGACCATCAACAAGGTAAAGGCATTCTTCTAGTATTATTTCTTGTTGCCTGCCTGTTAGTTGTAGTGAAAGCTTCACAGTATTGGGCTTCATCCCTGGGGAGAAGGGAAAGTGCCCTTCCTAAAACAGAATTGAAAAGAGAGTACTCTTCCTGAAACTGAGGCTTGGGAATTTGTCTGTTAAATGTTGAATGTTATTGTAAGTCTCTGTCTATTTGTAATATTTGGATTTATGTTGAAAACTTGGTGTGCTTGTGCGGTCGTGACTATGACTCTGGTTTTATGTGTTTGTTGTCACAGTGTTTGTATTTCTGTGATCTGATGGATTTATTTAGTTTCTGTGATCTAACGGATTTGTCTGGACTAAGTAACTGCCTTTAGTCTTCGGTTTGGTGAGTTCTGCAGGTATTGATTATTTCTGGTTTTTGACTTTGGATTGTTGTATCTGGATTCTGATTTCTCAGGGCTGCGGAAGCATTTGATGCAGCAGGAAATAGATGGGGTGAAGTTTTCAGATTTATGCTTTTATGTACATTGACTTTAGCTTACATAGTTAATGAGTTATACTCTTAGATTGATCTTAGCCTAGGTGATTAATATGAATATACAATAGTAACTGTTATGGATGTTTGTATGTGTGATGTGTATACTTATAACCCAAGTGCAAATTTACTGAGCTTATATCATTGATCCACCATTATTTCGACTCCTGACATGGTGGGATGCATCCCCTCCGATTGGCAATAATGATATGTTGTGGTCAGGCGGTGCTTAGATCCCACCACCCACAAAGAAAGAAAATTGCGTGCAAGTAAATCAATCTACACCCAGATGTTAAGTAACAGATTTGACATCAATATGTGTCATTCTCAGGCTAATTTCATCTTTCTTTACACCCAGCAGGTTATGGTATGCACTTCACATCTCTATGTCTTTTATTAGCATTTGTGTTCATATGTCTGTTTTTAGTATTGTAGTTTGTGTGGGCCTCTGAGAAAGTTGTAGAAAACTGAAGGCCGAATTATGTCAGCTCTTATCCGTAACACACAGGAGCAGGAGGCTATAACAGAATGGGAGAATATGAGAAGACCAGTGGAGAATATTTCTGTGGAACTGAAGACTCTTTCAGCAGAGTGGGATTTGCTCCAGTGCAAGGTGACAAATTTGTGGCTGTGCATCCCTGCTGGTTTGGAGGTGTTTGGAGAGAGCAGGTCAAAGTGGATTGAGAAGGAGTGACTTCTCCATAAAGAGCGTAGTAGGCTTTTTCCTTGATCTGCTGACTTTTAACTTCTTCAGGCCTGGCAAAGCTCTTTTTGTCTTGCTGATTGTGCTGGTTTTGGCTGGCATAAAGTTAATTTTCTTCATAGTAGCTTGTATGGTGCTGTGTTTTAGTGTGGTGACTGAAACAGCCATGGTAACACACCCATGGTTTAGCTATTGCTCAGCAGTGTTTGCACAGCGTCAAGGCCTTTCTGCTCCTCACACCACCTACCAGCGAGTAGGCTGGGAGTGTACAAGAACTTGGGAGGGGACACAGCTGAGACAGCTGACCCCAGCTAACCAAAGGAGTATTCCGTACCATATCACCTCGTGCTCAACAATAAAAGCTGAGGGAAGAAGGAGGAAGGGGGGGATGTTCAGAGTGATGGCGTTTGTCTTCCTGAGTAACCATTACACATGATGGAGCCCTGCTGTCCTGGAGATGGCTCTAAACACCTGCCTGCCTATGGGAAGTAGTGAATGAATTTCTTGTTTTGCTTTGCATGCATGCACTTTGCTTGATCTGTTAAACCGTCCTTATCTCAACCCATGAGTTTTCTCACTTCTACCCTTCCAGTTCTCTCTCCCATCGTACTTGGGGGGAATCAGCGAGCAGCTGTGTGGTGCTTGGTTGTCGGCCAGGGTTAAACCATGACAGTCCTTTTTGGCCCCCAGTGTGGGCTGTGAAAGACTGGGGATAACAATAGGTTTGATTGGAATGTGCTAGATCGAATTTATAGCTGTTATTGCTGTTTAGCTATTAATTGAGAGGCTCCTGTGCTTCCCATGGGTCTTGCTTGCCTTACTGTGTAGAAGAGTCTAGTGCTTGTTAGAAGCTGCATTTTGCTTTTGTTGCTCACTGTACTGCTTATCATCTCACTGTGTTATGCCTGGGAGTGTTTTGATAACCGCAGTGGCCATGTGGCTGGGCTGGCAGATGGCCAGGGCATCGCTGCTGTACTCGACAGGCTGGAACTCCAGTGTGAACTCGAGTTGAAGGGACTGTGACCTGTGGATGAGTCCACCTGGGAGCAGGACACCCAGAAGTGTCTGTGACTGGATAAGTCCACGCCAGAGCAGGTACACTTCAAAGCATCTATGACTATGGCTATGTCTGTGCTGCAGCAAGTATACCTGAAGGGACTGTGGCCCAAAGGTAAGTCCATGCTGGAGAATGTACACCTTGAAGCATCCGTGGCTGTGGGTAAGTCCATGCTGCAGCAGGTACTACTTTGAAGCGTCAGTGCCTGTGCATAAGGTCATGCTAGAACACCTCGAAGTCCATGACACTGCTGGTACACCCCTGAAGGGACTGCGACCATGAGTAAGGCCATGTTGGAGAGGGTTCACTCCTGAAGGGACTGTCGCTGTGGGAAAGGCCACGCTGGAGCAGGTATATCTCTGAAGGCGTTGTGGCCTATGGATAAAGCCGTGCTGGAACAGGTGCATCTCAAAGCGACTGTGGCTGTGGGTAAGTCTATGCTGCAGCAGCTATACCCCCGGAGAGACTGGGGCTCATAGACAAGGCTCTACTTGGAGCAGGTACATCCCTAAGGGACGGCAGTCCGTGAATAAGTCCGAGCCAGAGCAGAGGGAAGGAGTTCATTGCGATGATAAACCCTATAACCTGACCCAACAGGACCAGGGGTGGAAATTGTAATGGATATACCCTTAAGTTGTTGTAACTCATTATTTGAGTTGCATGTTACAGGTATTATTACAGCAGGAACCACCTGAACCCACAGAGTACAAGCCTTACAAGAAGCAATGCAAGTGCAGCAGTGACCCGACCTGATCTGGCTTTGGTGCCCAGTAACTTCACATGGACTCTAAACACCTGCCTGCTGACAGGAAATATTGAATGGATTCCTTATTTTGCTTTGCTTGCACTCATGGCTTTTGCTTTACCTACCAAACTGTCTTTATCTCAACCCATGAGTCTTCCTACTTTTACATTTCTGATTTCTCTCCCCTGTCCCACTTGGGGGAGTGAGCGAGTGGCTATGTGGAGCTTAGGTGTTGGCTGACATTAGACCATGACACCAATTGATATAATTCCTGTGCATACCCCTCCTCCCATTTCAGGTGGGGAAAACTGAGCGTGAGAAGTGTTGTCTGATAAACAGAGCCCTTGAAATGCCAACAGGAACTGGTGCTGCTCAGGGCGCAGAAGATGGCAGGTGTGCCCTGCAGCAAGAAACGCACATGCTACTGCCAAGCTGTGTGGCAGAAGCGGAAAGCAAAGCTGGTGAGGTCTGCAGAGTAGAGGGCTGAACTGACAGAGAAACTGTCATGGAGATGCACTTAGGGGTGCTGAGGGAGGCACAGGTTTCCTGCAAGGGCCCAGAGAAAGAAGGCGTGAAGAGGTCAGAGTTGTGGGTTGGCTGGTTGGCAGTCCCTGTCATTCCTAAGGTGGGGAGAGAGGGCAGGAGTCATGGTGGGCTGCTGTTTGCATAGGACACTGCTTCCCTGGTATCCACCCCCCTGCTGTTGTGAGGAGGCAGAATCACCAGATGAATCCAACTAATTGATCCGACTTCAAAGCTGCTGCACAGAAAGGTGCTTTGTCCATACTGTGTCTGTCCTGTTCTGTGGCACCTTGTTGCTTGATCCCTTGCACAGTGTTGGGGCTGTAGTGGAGATAAGAATGGGATGTAGCATGGAACCACAGTGCACATGGCACTCCTGGTAGGAAGGGGGATAGCAGCTGGCTGTTTGATGGGAGGTATGAGATCCAGGCTCTCGCCACTGATTCTCCTCTTGGCTTTTGCCCTCTTGCCCACAGTGTTATGGAGAAACTTAAGAATCTGCATATGAACATGAGCTGGCTTCTATTACTCATCCTCTCCCACTTAGAGCTCCAGGATATGAACTTTGAGTTGGATCTGGTGGATGAGATCTTGCAGACCATACTAGATGAGACAAACATTATGTTGGAGTAGTCCCCTCTTTCCTGCCACCGTGCCTTTGCACATGATCAATTATAAAACCCTGGTTTCTTTACTTATGCTCTAGGTCATTATTCTGGTGGGACAGGGAGGTGTCCTTACCCTCCTCTGGTCTTGCAGGACCACCGTGTCTCTTCTGCTCCTCATTGCTGGGGTCTGGGATTCTCCAAGTGGTGGAAATCCAGAGGCAGTGTGAGCAGAGGGAACTGCAGCACAGACACGGCTCCGAGCACAGCCAGACTGGGTTCTGCCTGGCCAGCGGACCCCCTCAGAAGCCTCCCTGCTGCGCTCCGTAGCAGTCTGGGTTGAGTAGCAGAGAGGCAGGGAGACTCCGGCAGTGGCTGACCGGCTCCTGGTGTGAGAAGTATCCCAGGAGCGTGCAGCCCGGGCACTCCTCTGTGGCCATGCTGGAGTCTTCTTGTGGCTAACGCAGCTGACTGGCTCAGGCTAGAGCAGCATGGTCCTCAGGTTCAGGATTTGGGCCATTTCTCTCCGGGAAGCAGTCTTGAGTCCATAGGTCTGATCAGCCCACACAGCAGCTCCCTGATCCCACAGGTCCCTGCCTGTGTGTTCTTCTTGAGTGCATCTGTTTGTTTGTTAAATTATGTAGCACCACAACGTTCCTTGAACTAAATTTATCTTCCCATGTAGCTATGGGAACAGTTGGTGGTACGGTGATGCTGGGGCTTGCAGTCAGATCTGCTGCAAGGCTCTGGGCTAGCGTGGCTGAGCCCAGCTTCTTTCAGCAGATGCTGTCTTGTGTGGGAGCTCCACCTTTAAACTTTCTGTTTAGGCTTATTTTCTTAGACTCTTCTTTAGCCAGCAGCATGACCATCCTTTTAACCTGGGAAGCGTCATGGACCACATGGTGTTTGGAGAAAGATGTGGAGTTCAAGAGCAGCCAGGCATGACACAGGGGAACAATTACACCCAGACCAAAGGATGCTGTAGCTCCTTGTCCTGCCTCCAGCACGGTTCATGGGAAGAAACTAAGGGCAAGGGCAAGTGCATACAGTTCAATATTATTCAAGCCTATACTTATTTCCAGCTCAGAAGTTTCCAGAATCCAACATGGTTTCCTAAAGCTATAAAATGACTGGCTTGAAGGAGCTGAGGAGAAACGCCCCTCACAGTCATGCATTCACCATCCTTCCTGAAGCACGGTCTCTTGCCCAGATGGTGGGCATGGAGGAGATCGTGCATGGGTGCCCAGGACAGCATTGCGCCTTTGACTCAAACACTTTGTTTGTCCTGGAAAGGCACAAGACAATGTGACAGAAACCAGCAGCTTAGGTACTATTGCTAAACCTGTGTAGTATGTGTTGCTTGAAAGTCAGAGTTGAGCAACACAGCTATGTGGAGACAGAGAGTGCCCCATCCTGTGTGGCAAGGACTTTGCCACATCCTGTCCCCATGGCTGGACTTACACACGTTACCGCCTAAGTTACTTTCACTGTTGCTAGTGAAGATAGAAAGGATGTCTTTATGCAACTGTGTTTCTTCTGTGGTCTGTAGGTGCTGACTCTGTGTCTACTGTTCCTGATTTCCTGTCTAGTTGAATCCTGTTTTGTTCTCAGCTCATGTTTATGGATCTCAGAGCTGTTTCTGTAACCTCTCTTGGCATTTTCAGATTGTGCTGTTTACTGGCCTCCCAGGTCAGTACTGCAGGTGGTAACACTTGAGCTTGATGGTGGCTCCCTTATCTCCCTCCATGCATGGTTTGAAGGCAGCATTTCTTATCTCCATTCATGTTTGGTTTTTTGCATTTGACATCTGGCCAGCTGGTCCTCAAACCACAGGACTATGCCCCCATCGCATTTAATTTTCAATAGAGCTGTTGAAGAGACTGAGTCTGCACCAGGATATCCTGCTGAGTCAAAGTTCCCTTTCGCAGTGTTTGGGCCACTTCCATTAGTTTTTATGGTTGCATGAAATATGGTTTCCCAGGTGCAAAACAGCCAGTGATCTTGGGGAGCTGTCAGGCTTCTGATCATGCTGAGGAGTTTTATCCCAAAAGCCAGTCATCCTTTGAAGCGTCTACCCTTGGCAGGGGAAGAGGCAGACCCTTATTTTCTTCTCCAAAGCTGCTTCTAAAGCAGGAAATGTCCACACCTCCTTCAGGCTTGATCTCAATGCTCTTCACAGCACATATGTGTTGAGCTAGTAATCTTCGCTGCTGCTGCTCCTCTTTATATCTTGTTTATTCCATCCCATTATAACTAGCTCTGGGATCTGAACTTTATCCCTAATACTGCTTGACCTTATTTTTTTTAGAAAATTATTCACAGACATCCCCAATGTTTGTCACGTCACATGCAGAGCCCTTGGGCTAGACCCTGTCTCCAGGAGGGAGCCATGGCAGATCCTGCACAACTTGGAGCTCCTCCTGGTTAGTTCCTGCCACCCAGGGAAAGGAGGGCATGTTTGCGTGATGTACGGAGAACAGACACTCAGGCGTTAGTAACAGGAATGGGCTTTGCTGAATGAGGAGGTGGTGAGCAAAGGGCAGCTTTGATGCAAGCATCAATCAGCAGAGATCCGTGAGCCTATGGAAGCGTTTAACAGCTTGTGAACAGTTAGCAGGCTTCATATTCTCACCTCTCTGTGTCTCATATTACCAGCAAGGCAAAATATATGCTCCTTGCAGCAATACGTGGGTCTTTTGACATTTCTTGAGCTGATTTGTTTTCCTTGGTGTAAAGAAATAACACACAAAGTGGTTCTGTGATGGAACGTTTCCTGAATGGATGTAACTTGGCAAACAGCGCAGCTATTAATTTTAGTTAGATAAGCTGGTATCAAAGTACCTGGTTTCGAAACTTAGCACTTCTATCCTGCATCTTTCCTGCCTTTGCCAGGAGGTTGATGACGTAGTAATTTGGGGTGATTAAGTTGTGTAGTGAAGATAAATACTTATTGCAGGTGAGGAGGTCAGAAAAGCATCACAAAGATAAGGCTGTTTGGCAAAGCTTTCTCCTCCCAGACCTCTCCGTGTCCTCCTTGTCAGTACCGTGCTGCACCCCATGAAGTCCGGGGCTGCCGGGGAAGTCCAGCCTGTCCTGCCCGCTTTCCAGCACTGCAGGAGAGGTGTGCAGGAGCAGGCAGGTGAGGCGAGGAGCCAGGGAAGAGCGGTGTGGCTCTCTTCATCCCGTGCTGTATTTTGTGGGCAGCCTCCCTCTGCTTTGCAAAGATCTCCCATAGGAAAGGGCAGCTGCGCTCAGGGACAGCTGAGGATAAACTTGTGTCTTTGTACAAGACTGGGCTGCCTTTACCGTGTGTTTTGTCCTGGTTATTCCCTTTTTTCCCCCCTGAGGCTTTTACTCAGCCACAAGTATTGAATTTGGGTGGATTAGCTGCCTCTGTCTGCGACCTGTGTGGTAAAACTTCTTTATTTTCAGCTGCAGACTTACAAGCCAGAGATCAGCCCATGGGTCTTATGTGGGATGCTAGTCACCCTAGCACATCTGCGACAGGGAGTGTTTTGGCTTTGGGAAGGAGGCCATAACTCACAGCAAGACACAGTTTGTGAGCAGGCCCTGGGGCATCAGCTCCACGGGCAGGTCTCCTGTAGTCAGCTCTGTTGGGGAGGTGGAAGTTTAATGTGTGTTAGGAGGCTCCTGGCAGCCGCAGTTCTTCATGTCTCGCATGGGACTGAGCTACAGAGGCTTTGTTCTGGGAGCCGCTTTCCCCTTCCAAGGGCATGGCTCGGCTTTGCTTTGCAGCAGAGAGGTCCTTCCCCTTGCAGAGGAATGTCCCTGGTCCCAAAGTGCCTGTTCTCCTTGCCTTGACCACAGGGAGCTGATTGTTTTTCCCATCTGCTGTCTCTTACCTGCTGGCCTTCCCCTGTCGCGGGCAGCCTGTGCCACCTCTGCCTGCACGGAAATGGGGAGAGCAGCCCTGCACCAGCCAGCGGCTGGACTGGGGTGAAATGACTTGGCAGTTTGGAAACACCGTTAAAATAAAGGTGGGCTGGGAAGAGCAGAAGGCCAATGAGGAAGCATTCAGTCATGGGGAAGATCAGAGGTTAATTGCCTCCTTACCTACCCGCACTCTGCAAGATGCGGTGCCTGGCCGCTGCTGCAACCAGGGGGAAAACCCGAAGGCAAAGGGCAGCGCTCTCGTTCTTGTCAAAGTATTCTAGAATAGCTCAAAGGGCGCAGGAGCATCACGGTCATGGAGCCAGCGATGGCTGCTGTCTACCCTAAGCTCTGTAATGCCTGCAGGCTCCCTGGGCTTCTCTATGCCTTGGGAAACACTGAAGGCTGGAACTGCTCCACCTCCCAAAAAGGAAAGGGCTAAAAAGTCAGCAATGAAAAATGTATCTGTCAGAGAATCTTGGGAGTGCCTGCCATGTACAGCCGGTGGTGTGGGACTTTGCTCCAATGACCGGAGAAACCTAGAGAGACAGCTTTTCTAGGAAGGTGAGCTCAAGGCAATCCCGCTGTTTGTGACATGGTTCTTGTCCTGGTTTTAGCCTTTTTTAGCAGGCTGGACATCCCAGACAGAGAGGGTGTTGTAATTTCTGTGAAAAAAGGCACCTGCCTTGAGGACAGATTAGTTCTCCGGTGTGGGAAAAGCTTCATCAAAGCACACCCTTCCTCTGAAATCTGGATCGGAGATGAGGCACAACCCCAGAGCCAGTGAAGCCTCCCTGGTTTCTCTGCTACAGGGTGACTTGTTGTTTCTCCCAGGCTCCTGGCGCACAGCAGAGAGCTTGGCTCAGCTGTCTCTGGGGTTTGAGCATTTTCTAGGTATGAACCTAGGTTAGCAGCTGCCGAAATATTGGTGCCCTCAAGTGTACCCCAAGGGTGCAGAAGACAGGCTGGTAGACTGGATTGCTTGGGATGACTCTGCAGACTGGCTAGTGTGGTTGCAGCTCAGTTTGTCCATGTAAAGGTGTTTGGGATCCTCTGGTCTTCATCTCGTCTATGCAGTGCAGTGCTGTTTAGCCGTCAGTCAGCAGTGGAGCTGCCAAGGGTGCAGGACAATTTTTCTTCAATTTTCTAGGCCAGTTCTTCCAGGGCACATTTTGGCTGGAGATGGAGTCTGTTTTTACTGATATTTCTATAAAATCCCTGCAGGATCTTGTGTTTACACCACTATAAAAGTGTGTCTTGCTGTTAAAGGTTATTTTGCTGGCTGAACTGATGTAGGTTCTACTGATAAAGCCTGCTCTTGCTGCTACAGATGGTATGTAAGCTAGGTTTGCTGAGATTGTTTACCTGAAGTTCCTCTAGCATAGATTATACTTGAATTACAGAAAAATTTTGTTGTGATGTTAATGTAATGCCTGGAAGATCAGACCTCTGTGTCCCCTTCACAGGTATCATGGCTTTCAGAGATAAACACTTTTTATAACTCTCCTGATAGATTCCTGAGCTGTTGCTCAAACCTAATCATTCCTGGTGCTTTCTAGCAATCTCCTCTGGTGCACCCAAGGGCCTCTGTCCCCTGCAGTGCCGTGGAGTTCATTCCACCCTGTTTCCCTCATATCTTTATTTGAAGACCAAAAGATCCTGTAAAACGCCTTTCAACAAGTCTCTTCCAGGAGGCTGTGGAAAGCCGTGAGTTTGTGGACAGGCTTTTCCTCCGACTGAAGGTGTTTTCCGAAAAGGAGATGGATTCTCGCTACTCCTCACCTCCATTGCAATGTCTCCCACTAAAACCAGAAGAGCCAGGCACGAACGGTCTCTAGGCAGTGTCCTGGCTGTGTGACTCCAGATGAGGCCACCCCCAAGGTTTTGGGAGGGCAGGAAACCTTTGGAGGTAGTGTGAATGCAATTGCCAGCCAAGCATCATGGATGCCCTGAGGTGAAACCATGAGGCTGTTTCCTGGGCTAGAGCATGGCCACCAGCGGGGACATCAGCTGGTGCCTGGGGCATGGCTGGGGTGTGGGGTGCATCTCCCGTTCCCACTAGCACAGTCCATGACTTGAGCTGTTGCTTAGCCCAGCCTGGGAGTCAGGATTTGAAGTGCCTGAGAGCAGCACCTCTCCATAGCACATCCTCTGCTGCTCCTGAAAAGGCTGCTGTAACACCATGGGTAGGAAATGTTTGTCCTCTTCCATGTCAGCCCTGGCTTGCCAAGGGGCCGGGAAGCTCCGGCATGGCGTGGGAGGCAGCTGGGAGTGTGCCATGGCTGGGAGGAGGGTGGAGGAATGTGGAGGCTCTTTCCAAGTGCCTCAGCCCACCAGGAACTTGGCCTGAATGTTCTTTCCCCTCTTGCCTCTCCTATCTGAGCACTTCCTAGGCTCTCCCAGCACCTGGCCTGATACTCCTCAAAGAGCTTTTGTGGATTATTTGCTGCTGCTTCAGATCAGCTGTGCTAGGCAGGAACAAGAGGCAGGTCGGGGATGCCAGAAGGTGCTAAGCTCTGCTTGCCTGGAGGGCTCCAGGGAGGCAGGAGGCGTGGGATCTGGCTGGGTCTGGGACAAACCTGTGCTCTTTTGCCCCCCCCGGGCATCCCTACCCAGTGCTCTGCACGAGAAGAGGCTTCGCTTGCATGGAGCAGCGGCCGGGTGCTGCTGGGCCAGGGGAGCAGGACGCTGATTCGGCCAGGGCATCACCAGCGCTGCGGCAGGTGGGGGTGCTCGGTGGGCAAGGGCTGGCTGAGAGGTCCTTGGTGACGAGCATGTGTCATTCCCTCTTTGGAAGAAGTAACTTTTTGCATGCTTCTCACGACCATCCGATGAGGTTGCAGCCCCTGGCCCAGGTGCAGCTGCGGGTTTGGGTGTGCTTGGCATTTATAGTACCTCTATTGCTTTTGAAGATAAGGGCATGTTAATATTTTATTGCCCCCTTTCTTCATCTGAGGCACCATCCAGAGCAAGAAGAAGAGGCGAAGGACTTGTTTCCTTATGACGGGTTATTAGTCATGGCAGCTTGGCCCTCCAGCGAGGGGCTGCAAGGCCCCCTGCTCCGCCGTGCTGTCCTGCAAGGTGAGGGCTCCAGCCCAGGAGCTCGGAGGAGCGAGCCATTCCCTACCCAGCCCTCTTCCCACCCCTCCTCTGCTCCCCCTCGGCTGCCCGTCCCCCTCGCATCCTGCTCCTGTTCTCAGCTGTGGCTTTCCTGTGGGAAAAGCCGGAGCACCCTCAGCTTTTCCCACTGAGCTGGTGAGGGGCAAGAGGCGAGCCGAGGGGCTGGCTCTGCACCACGCTGGCTGGCTCAGCTCCGTCGCTTCGCTCACGCTTGCCATCGGCAGAGCTGGCTCCTGGGGCAGTCCAGGCTCCTGTCCTCTCTGGCCCTGGGCTGGGCCAAATCCAGCCTGCCCTTGAGGACCTGGCTTGTCAATAACGGGGAACGTGGCTATCAAGCGAGGCAGAGATTGGGGAACGTGGCTGTCACACGAGGCAGAGGTAACCACCACCACTGCATTTGTGCAGTCGGTGTCCTTCCCTTCCCCATCCTCCGCTCTGCTGCTGAAGCAGTGGGAAATCCTTTCCAACTTGCCCTGTAGCCAAGTTTTGCGTCTTTGGACGTGTTCAAGTTAAAGGCCAGGAAAGCTGGAGGGAGAAACCTTCCCCTCCCTGAGTCACCCCATGCCTAATGCAGGCTCTCCCCCCTCGGCAAGGCAGAGGCACGGGGGGCTGGGGGAAGGCTTGCCCCCTGCTCAGTGTGATGCTCATCAGCTCCTCTCCTGCTGTGCCGCCGCTGAAGCCGGCATGCTGCACCCACGGAACCGGGGTCTGGTGTTGCACAAGTGAGAAAGAAACCCGAGGGGCTGCTGGGGAATTTGGGGCACCTGGCAGTGCCGCTGACCTGCGCTCACCTGTCCAAACCACGGGTGTTTCTGTGCCTGAGCTCCTCGCTCTGCCTGCCCTTGCCTGCGCCGGCTGCCTCTCTTCTTTGGGAGGAAGCTGTGCAAACGCTGACTCCTCTAAAACCAGAAATCTTCCCTTCTGCTGCATGAATTAGTGTTAATAAACCCAGCAGCAATCGAACTCTGGATCGGGTGTTTCAAATGCCCCTTTGTTTAATTAGTGGAGCCCCTGCCCACAGACGCAGGCAGCGCTGCCCAGCCCCGCAGCCCGGGTGGGAGGTGAGGGGCGAGGACACGGCGCCCAGAAATTCCTCCTCTGCGGAGGAATGACCTCTCGTACCAACTATTTTCTCGCCTCCTCTCTGCATCAGCTGCCCAAAACCAAAACATTTATGGCTGAAGGACTTAAGTGAACTCTCAGCATCTCCTGGGGGGCTGCAGCCTGCAGGTTAAGCCCCTTGCGCGCTTTCCATCCCCTGCACCCAGGGCTCTCTCTTCCCCAGGGCAGCAGTAACTCAGGTGGCCCAGGGCTGAGGCGGTGCTTTGTCCCTTGACCATGGAAAGGTGGTGACTGGCCTTTGCCTTGAAACCCACCCTGGTTCCCTCCAGCGAGCGTCACCCTGGCGATGGGTCCCCAGGTGGCACCTTGCTCGGTGAGGAGTGGAGAAAGTGTGACTCGCTGTTATCAGGAACGTATAAATCCCATGGCAAACAGGATTTCAGTGGTGCAAGGGTAATGGTGGTGACATCTGAGTGGGGAATGGGGTCCCTTCCTCCCTGGGACCTAATCTAAATTGCTTGATGAGGGGCGAGCAGGTAGACTAAGGCCTCCTGCTCCCTGGGGGAGAGGGATCTAGGACAAGGGGGTCCCTGGGCAGCCCTGTGCTGTGTTACGGCAGCGCAGGGGTTCTCTTCCATTAGCAGTGGGACGTCAGAGGGGGCACAGTGGTTAAAATGTTCTCGCTCCTCGGTGGGCTGAGGGGCTGGGCTGCCTGTGCCTCCTCTCCTCCGGCCATGCCCTGGCTCGTGCCTGGCGGGGTTGCCCGGTGCCACCGGCAGCCCGTGCGAGCTGTCACGCTGCTGCTGCTGCGCAGGGCTGCAACCACGCATCGTGGCCCACCGCTGCTGAAGGGTTGCGTGGAGCAGTCTTGACCCCTGCCTGCTTATCCCTTGCGGCTTACTGATGTCTCACTGGTGGCTTTTTTCCTCCCCAAACCGCCCCTGCAAGGACCCCCAGGCTCAGGACCCACCTGCGAGACCCCTCGGCAGCTGTGTTGGGGGGCTCAGCCTCTGCCGTGGCCGAGGGCTGCCTCGGGGGCTCGGGACCATGTTGCCTCCTGGGTGCCGTTGCTCACAGTGTCGTGGGAAGCAGACGCAGTGATGCTGGGGCTCTCCTCCCTGCCTGGGGACCCTGGTGTGCCACGTGCCCCCCGGGACAGTGAATCCCCCTGAGGGCACCCCAGTCCCAGTGACACCTGCGCCCTCAGAAGCGAGCAGGGCTGGGGGTGGGCATTGCCTGCCGTTAGCCCCTGGGGAGCCGCGCTTGCCCCCACTGGCACCCTCACAGTGGTGGCACATGGCAACCTCCCCACACGGTGCTGGGGACAAACTGCGCAGGGGAGTGACCTCCCTGCCCCCCCGAGAGCGCTCCCACCTGCCTGGGCTCCTGGGTGGCACAGCCACGGGGTGGGGTGGGGACAGGGCAGAGCAAGGGCCAGGATCACACCCTGCACTATGGACCTGCCAGGTGGGCGAGCATGGTCCCCACCACAGCCCACCGTGCCAGGGCAACTGTCATGGTCCCTGCGTGCCAGAGGAAAGCTCAGCCACAACCCGGTTAGAAACACAGATTTATTGCAACATCAGTTTGCAACCAGCACTCAGCCCCCCCCGGCAGCGACTCTGGACCCGTGCGGATGCCCTGAGCCCCCTGGGATATCTCTGCGGTCAGCAGGCTGGTCCCTCGGGGCACAAACCCACCCACCCGCATCCAGGCAGGCTCGCTGGAGCTGCAGCCTTGGGTCCTGCAGCACGGAGGAGGGAACAGAAGCCGGATTCAGGGTCCTTCACCGATGTAAGCCACCAGCTGGGATCTCCGAGCAGTTGTAAGGCTCTCAGGATCCCTGGGGAGAGAGCGGGGTCAAGCCTGTGAGCGAGAGGGCTGAACACGGGAGATGCCGCTGTGTCCTCTGGTCTCGCTGCACTCCCTCGGTGCCAGCCTGGATGCTCTGGTGAGCTGGGAGAGGTGTCAGCCCGGTTCCCACCTGCGGCCACTACACGTATCCTGTCAGGTTGTAGTTGAGGTCGCTCTTGGTCTTCTGCGTCTGGCTGACGGAGGGCTGGGGAATCTTGCCTGCCAGCAGCTGGGGCTTGTAGGTGCTTCTGTAGGTGGCCGTTCGGTCCCGGGCAGGGCAGGAGGTGCAGAGGATGAAGCCACCGACGAGGGTGAGGAGGGAGGAGATGATGCCCAGGTAAAGCGCCTCCCCAAGCTCAAACTTCGTGCTGTCAGGGAGGACAGGGTTGTGGAAATCTTGCAGTACCACGTGGATGTTCCACACCAGTGGGATGAAGCAGAGCAGCCCCCCGAGGACGAAGACTATGCCGCCCACCACTGCCACCCAGTCCTTGCCCGGCGAGCCCTGTTTGAAGACGGTGCACCTCATGCCCACGACGGTGAGGAGGCAGGCGAGGGAGGAGACGGCGCAGGAGCTCACCATCAGGGCTTGGGCCGCCTGGATGTCGGTGGGCAGGCTGAGCAGGGAGCTGTAGATGTCGCACTGGGTGATGCCCGTGCTGTACGTGGCACACTCCATCCACAGCCCCTTGGTGAAGCTCACCGCTGTCACGATGCTGGCGCCGATGTAGGAGCTGGTCTTCCAGCTGGGCAGCAGCGTGGTCGTCAGGGTGCCGATGTAGCCCATCACGGCCATGGCATAGCCCAGCAGCTGGAGCCCCATGGAGACCATGGTGGGGGCTGGCTGTCACCTCCCTGGGGCTCACGGCTTCTTGCCCAGCTCGCCGGCAGCTCGCTCCCGCGCGCTCACCTTCCCATGGCCCTGCCGCCTGCTCCGCTCGCTGCGCCGCAGCTCCACCCCGCTCCCGGGGGTGCTGGTTTTGTGCGGGCACCGGTGTGTGGGTGGGAGCTGGGGGGGAGGAAAGGTTACCTGTGAGTGGAAAGCAATCCCTCCCCGATTAACGATTGACCCAAGCCTGTGGAGGAGCGCCAAGCGCCCTTTCACCTCCGCTATCTCCCCGGCCAGACTTCAGAGGGAGAGCAGCACTGCCCGGGAAGGACGCCAAAGCCCTCCCTTGTGCCGGGGCTGCGGGCAGGGATGGAGAGCCGGCCGCTGGTGAGGGAAAAGTGCCTGCTGCCTTCCTGGGGGTCCCTTGTTTTCTGTGGTGTCCCAAGCCAAGGAAGCCAAAAAGCTACAGCTGTGCCACGCTATTTGGGACCTGCCAGAGATGATTTCAGGCGGTGGCCCTGAGGCTCCCCCAGCCAAGGAAGGGGGATTGCGCCTCATCTCCATCTGTGTGGGGCTCACCCAAGGCATCGGCAGCCACCCACCACCACCCCGAGGCTCCAGCAGGACAACGGGATGTGCCCGCCTGAGGTGAAACCACGGCTATCGGCCTTTCTGTGCCGCTGGGGATGACAGTGAAGAGGGATGCATGTGACAGTGACGCCTGCCCAGAGGTCCACGGAGGGCAGAATTACGTCAGCACGCTGGCAGCACCTTGGGGATGCTTCTCCAGAGCACCCGCCCGAGCGGGGTGACCCACCCCTCTCCGGGCTGAGCGCACTGGGGTGCAGCTCACGCTCGCTGCCGTCAGCGCGGGGTTTCTGCTGGTGCTGTCTCCTGCCCGCAGCCCTGGGTGCGGATGGGGAGGGTTTGGCAGAGGCGATAGCGAGGGCTGGTTTGCTTTCTCTCTGCCTTGTTTCAAAATTCCCCCTTCCATGGCGTCTTGCGAAACCGGACTGAGCCCACACCACAACTGTGCCAACACCGTGGCTGGCGGTCTCTTGCCCTGGGAATGCTCCCGGCCGAGAGTGCCGCCACCACACAGCACCTCCACTCCTCTCCCTGTCACCCCGCCGGCACTGCAAATGCTCGGTACCAAAGCCTCCCAGCCTTCTGTCTCCTTTCCTGTGCGCTAACCGAAACCTCCCGCTCCACCTCAGGGGTGCTGCTGCAGGAGAAACGCCTGGGGTGCTCGGGGTGCCAGCAAAAAGGCACAGGAGGGTCATGCCGGAGCTCTGCGGTACTTACTGAGATGGCTGGGGACGTGGTGCGGGACCGAGGGAGGCCGTGGCCGGGGGTCACCGGGGACTGGAGGTGGCTGGTGGGGGCAGGGCGAGCGGCCGGGGCCCTGGCCCGGGGGATCAGGGGCTGTGAATTTTTTAGCTACAGCTTTGCAAAATCCACCTGCAAATCTCAGCCTGGATCAGAGGCTTACTGCAGCTCAGAATTAAACCCTTTCAGCGTCAGGAAAGACTACCTCATTTTGCTCATTGTCTATTAATTATCAGGGTAGGTTTGCCTATGTGGCTCAGGTCTGTGGCTTGCTGTCATCTTTCTGGCCAGCCTCGGCGGCCAGCGGGTGACTGTGTGCCACCGTCCATGTGTCCGCTTCAGGCTGCACTGCCTGTGCTGGGGCCGGAGGGGCAGTGAAACGCCAGCGAGTTGAAATCCCCGTGCCCACGGTTTGCTGCTCCTGGCCCTGCTTGTCCTCCACGGGGTTTGTTGTTGTTGTAAGACTCCTGGCCCAAATGAGGAGCAAATGGAGCCGGTAATGAGGCCTGCGCTGGCCCCGTGCCCCCTCCTGCTCGCCGGCTGCTGCAGATGGAGAGCGGCAGGGTGACAAATTGTGCTCAGAGCTGAGCAGGGTCCTGCCGGCATTTGGACAGGGGTGTTTGGATGCTGATAGCAGAGCTATGGCAGGGACCATTTGCTATTTTCTTTCCTTGTCCCAGGCTGAAACCCTCCCTGGAGCGGGAGGTGACCTGTTTGCCCGCAGCACCTTGCCTCGAGTGCGCAGGCAAGGACTGGACGTGTGGCAGTGCTGGGGGCAGGGGGTGAGCCTTGCACCCTCATATTGAGAAGCTTTTCTGTACCTCCCGTTATGGTCCACATCACAAAAAGCCAAAAGAGAGGGCAGGGAGCATGGGCAAGTGTGTGGCAGCTCCCTGGGGTGATCCGATCAGGGGCCATGGATGCCTGAGCAGGACCACTGCCCTGCCTGCACCTGGGGTCCACTCCTGCCGTCCATCTCCCTCCCCGCCCCCCATCTCTTGAGCATCCCATCATCTGCCTGCTGGTTGCTCTGTGCTTCCCACCGCTGCAGCCCATGACATGCCCATCACGCTGTCCTCATCATGCCCACGGCACTGTCCCCACCACAAGCCCACCACACCGTCCCCATGGCATGGCCATCAGGCTGTCCCGCCACACGGCCATTGCGCTGTCCCCATCCCATGACCACCATGCTACCTCAGCACTCCCCATCCCTTTCCCACATCTCCCTTTCCTTATGCAAATGGCTACAAAGAGCATTTAATCATCCTTGTTAATTGTCTTTGCCCTCCCCTGTTCCCCCCTGGGGATTTTCTCACAAATGGTGTCTAACTTTTCCCTTCTGTGTTTTGCTTTTCCACCAGAGATCGCAGCCCCTCCGCCCCCAGCCTCCCCCCAACCCTCTGTTTACACAACTGGGACAAATTTCACACCCCAGGGATCGCTGTCCCCGCACCCCTAGCCCCTCACTCCCCTGCCCTTGCCCTGCCCCAAAGAATCTGTGAGTCACTGGCCGGGGCAGGGCTATAAAGGTGTCCTTGCTGAGGGTCTGCAGCATTGAGGGGACACTGTTGCCTGCCACCATGGAAGCTGCTGCCTGTTGCCTGCCTCCCCACAGGCTCCGGGTGCCTGTGGCCAGTGCTTGCCCAGCCCCGGGGCCGGGGCAGGGGGGAAGGTACCTGGGTGCTGCGCAGCCTGGGGGAACCGGGGAGGGTGGGGAGGGCTGGGGTGCGGGGGATGGGGGAGGCTCCGGCTGGATTTGTGTGAAGGCTGTGCGGCTCCCTGCTGTCATGGGGACCCCTCTGATCGTGGTGGCCACGGTGGGGGGGGAGGGTGCAGAGCCCGGGGAGCAGTGCTGGGGGCTCCCAGGGTGCTGGAGCAGGGCGAGGAGCACTGAGGCCGTGCGAGTGCAGCTGCATGTGCCCAGCACCCCAGCCACGCACCCGGGCAGGGGCTGAGCTGGGTGGGTGAGACTGTGGGGCTGGGGGTGCGTGGCTGTGCGGGTGGGGGGGCAAGGCAAGGTGGGAGCGGGCCAGGGTGGGTGCCGTCACGCTGAACCTGCTCTTGGCACCCAGATCCCTGCCTCTCTGGAGACCGTGGCTGCCCCGGGCGGAGGAGGGAACCGGGCAGCGAAGGGAGCAGACGGACACCGTGAGTTTTGCACTCCCTGCTGGGTCCCCGTCCCCCCCAGTTTCCCACTGGCAGGGCTGGGGTCCCTTTTTGGCAGACACCAACCCTCTCGCCCAGACTCCTCCACCCCGGCACGGCCGCACGGCAGCAGCGTGCCCGCCTGCCCCGGGGCCTCCCCCCTCTGCCCCGCCAGCCAGCGCTGGGCGGGCTCCCCCGCTGCGGGCATTCCTCAGGGGGTTAGCGGGGCGCTGGGCACGAGTTCTGAGCATGGGGAGGGGGGGATTACACCGGCAGAAAGCCTGTCGGGGAGCGGGGCGGCCGCCAGCTTCTTTGGCGGGGGCGCGGGGACCTCACCCCGGGGCAGAGGAGGGGGAGAAGCTGGCTTCGGCGCAGGCTGACCCGGGAGGGGTCCCTGCGGCATCGCCCCGCCAACGGCAGAGCGGGTCCCTGCCCTCGCTGCCAGCCGGGGTCCCGCCCGCCCTGCTGCCGCCACGCCGGGAGCAGCGCCCGGGCAGGTCCCAGCGCGCTGTGTCTCCTCAGGCGGCGGCTCGGGAGGCGGCGGGGCACGGCGGCCCGGACAAAACGCTGGCGTCCTTCCAGCACCCCGTCAGGTGCGTGCCTGCTGCCGGCGCCGCGGCCGGGCCGGGGGGCAGCGGGCAGGCGGGGGTCTCAGCCCGGCTCTCCCCACGCAGGCTGCTCTGGCCCAGGTCCAAGTGCTTTGACTATCTGTACGGCGCGGGGCAGCGCCTGCTGGAGAGCTTCCCGGTTCAGGCCACGCTCTGCCTCTACGAGGACTCGGGCAGCGAGGAGGAGGAGGAGGACGAGGACGAAGAGGAGGAGGAGGAGGCGGCGGCAGGGGACGTGGCGGCAGGCCCCCGGCCGCAGGCAGGCAGCCCCGGCAGCCCGGCGTGAGGGCGGGCCCGGCGGCAGC